>Ga0308171_1000136_pt1 | contig 223902 bp, 220 predicted proteins | sample PhyGR1_FD_202135 | JGI IMG/M metagenome (GOLD analysis project Ga0308171, IMG submission 202135) | Phyllosphere microbial communities from UC Gill Tract Community Farm, Albany, California, United States - DLSLSG.R1 | ecosystem: Host-associated > Plants > Phyllosphere > Unclassified | place...
AACAAATCTGTCAACGAACTTTCATAAAAAAATACAAAGTTTCTTTCCACAGACAAAACCAGGCAACTTTACCAAACATTAAGCAGCCAAACCAGCATGATTCCAAACCAAAATCATAAAGGGCGCTCTACGGCCCTCACCCAGCTCAATCTCTCTATATATAATAGCACTCAGCGCCGCGGCGGGCTGAACCAACCCATCCGCTCCGCAACATTATCCGCCAATGCACGTACCCGCGCGCCCATCGTCTCAACAATCTCCGGCCGAGCCTCAACCGCCATCATCGATAACGCAATCCCAGCCGATGGATGATTGGGTCGATCACAAATCGATGCCCCAATACAAAACATACCCTCTCGCAGCTGACCATCATCAACCGAATAGCCCCTCTTCTTTACGTCCGCGATTTCAGAACCAAGCTGCTTCAAAGATTGAACACTCGAAGGCGTAATAGGCGCCGGCCAATCGGAAGGTAGGTGGCGAGCAAGCTCCTGCTCAGACATCGCCGCCAACATCGCCTTACCCGTCGCAGTAAAGACAGCCGGTACACGCATACCAATACGGAACGTGATACCAAGCGGTGCAGAAGAGTTGCGGCAGGAAAGATAGATGACTTCTGGGCCTTCAAGGTGGGATAGCGTCAATGTATAAGCGCCAAGCTCTTCCGCTTCTGCCACCGCTTCATGAAACGCATCCACAATATCGCTGCTTGCCAGAAAGACATTGGCCCAGCGAACCGACTGCGCGCCCATTGTAAAGCTTCCATCGCTATTGAGCTTCAATAACTTCAAATGCGTAAGAGTCTGGCAAAGACCGTGAACACTGCTTTTGGGCAGGCTGGTCTGGCGAACGAGATCGGAAAGTTTGATGCCTTCGCGGCTCTCGGCAACGCAATCAAGAATTTGCGCTGCCCTGACCACAGCCGGAACCAGTTTCAAGGAACTTTCTTCATCGAGTACGGTTTTGTCCATATGCCCTCTTTGACCAATCGACAGGCGAATTGACTTTAGCGCTGTCGGCTGATTTATTCAGTATATCGTATGTCGTTCAATATAATGAACGACCGTCTGACGCAACATCGGGATGGAATATCAGATATGCTCGCTTTAAAAGACCCCTCACTGCTTAAATCGCAATGCCTTGTGGATGGAAACTGGATCGACGCAGCAGACGGCAAGACCATTGACGTAACCAATCCGGCAGATGGTTCTGTCATTGGCACCGTTCCTTCCCTCTCTGTCGATACTATTAAAGAAGCAATCAACGCTTCGAACAAGGCACTTCCGGCATGGGCTGCGAAGACCGCCAAAGAACGCGCTGGAATCCTGCGCAAATGGTTTGATCTGATCGTCGCCAGTGCAGACGACATTGCCCTTATCATGACATCGGAACAGGGCAAACCACTCGCCGAGGCGCGTGGTGAAGTTCTTTACGCTGCATCTTTCATTGAATGGTTCGCAGAAGAAGCCAAACGCGTCTATGGCGACACAATTCCGGCAACACAGCCCGGCCAGCGCTTGACCGTCATCCGTCAGCCAGTCGGTGTGACCGCTGCAATCACGCCATGGAACTTCCCGGCGGCAATGATTACGCGAAAGGCAGCGCCCGCACTGGCTGCTGGCTGCACGATGATCGTCCGCCCGGCTGATCTCACCCCGCTAACCGCGCTTGCGCTTGGTGTTCTGGCTGAAAAGGCTGGCATTCCTGCAGGCGTTCTGCAGATCGTGACCGGCAAGGCCCGCGAAATCGGCGCCGAACTCACCAGCAATGACATTGTCCGCAAGCTTTCCTTCACCGGCTCGACCGAAGTTGGCCGCCTGCTGATGGCGCAGTGCGCCCCAACCATCAAGCGCATCTCACTTGAGCTTGGCGGCAATGCACCCTTCATCGTGTTCGACGATGCAGACATCGACGCTGCTGTGGACGGCGCGATGCTTTCCAAATATCGCAATGCCGGTCAGACCTGTGTTTGCGCCAACCGCATCTATGTTCAGCGCGGCGTTTACGACAAGTTTGCTGAAAAGCTGGCAGCGAAAGTGAAAGAACTCAAAGTCGGCAACGGCACCGAGCCGGGCGTCGTCATCGGCCCGATGATCGAAGAAAAAGCCATCACCAAGGTCAAAGCGCATATTGAAGATGCGGTTTCGAAAGGTGCAAAGCTCATCTCAGGCGGCAAGGAACTGGGTGGCCTGTTCTTTGAACCGGGCATTCTGACCGGCGTCACCTCAGATATGCTTGTTGCCAAGGAAGAAACCTTCGGTCCGCTTGCACCACTCTTTGCTTTCGACACAGAAGAAGAAGTGATCGCTGCTGCCAACGACACGATCTTCGGTCTAGCTGCTTACTTCTATACCGAGAACTTCAGCCGTGCGATCCGCGTCAGCGAAGGACTGGAATATGGCATGGTCGGACACAATACCGGCCTGATCTCCAACGAAGTCGCACCATTCGGCGGCGTGAAGCAGTCGGGCCTCGGTCGCGAAGGCTCGAAATATGGCATCGAGGAATATCTCGAAACCAAGTACATCTGCAGCGCCTACAAGCGATAAAACGAACTTCATCGACATTAAAAGGTGGCGCGCATTGTTCGTGCCACCTTTTTTATTTATAGAGAGTGCAAATAATCCCCGAATGTTTGCACCTATAAAAATCCGGAAAACTTCATGCTGCGCCGACTCTATGATTGGACGATCTCGCTTGCTGCCCGAAAGTCTGCCGAATATTGGCTCGCTTTCATCGCTTTTGTAGAAAGCTCAGTGTTTCTGGTGCCAGCCGATGTGCTCTATCTGCCGATGGCGCTTGCCCGCCCGGAGCGAGCCTACCGCTATGCGCTCGTCGCAACCATTTTTTCCGTTCTTGGCGGCATAGCGGGATGGTATCTCGGCTATCATGCTTATGAACAGGTCGCCAAACCTGTGCTTGAAATGTATGGCAAGCTCGACACATTTGAGCAAATGCGCGGGACGACCAGTGCCGACATGATTCTGCTGATGCTCATCACATCAGGCCTCGCACATCTGCCGCCGATCAAGGTTGTCACCATTCTGTCAGGTGCTGCGGGCATCAATATCTGGCTGTTCATCGCATCGGCCATCATTGCGCGCGGCGCACGCTTCTTCTTCCTTGCATGGCTGTTGAAGCGTTATGGCGAACCAATCCGCGGCTTTATCGAAAAGCGCCTCGGCCTGCTGGCTGGTCTGGTTGCCGTGGTGCTAATTGCACTGTTCTTAGCGGTAAAATATCTTCATTTTTGATTTTGCCTCAAGTCAGTCAAATTTAATTGCTTGGAGACGAAGCAGTATTTTTGATTACTAGAGCGCATCCCGAAAAGTGGGAACCGGTTTTCGGAACAAGATGCGCGAAAAAATAGACAGAGCCAGTGTGGCGCAGGAAATTTCAAATGGCATTTGCACTTAACAAACCGGTCGGCAAAACGCAGGCTTGGACCGCAGGCATCATGACGCTGGGCCTTGCCGCAACTGTCGGAACGGCTTTAGGCTTTGAGCATCTGGCTGGCTTCATGCCCTGCAAGCTCTGTCTTGAAGAACGCACGCCATATTATGTCGGCGTCCCGGTTCTGGCTGCGGCCTTTATTTCCTATGTCTTGAAACTGCCACCGGTGCTGATACGCGGTCTTATTCTGGTCGGCGCGCTGCTGATGACCTTTGGTTTGGCGCTTGCCATCTATCACACCGGCGTCGAACTCAAATACTGGCCGGGTCCGGCTGATTGCAGTGCGGCCACCATGAAGGTCACACTCGATGCAGGCAATCTGCTCGGCGATCTCAATTCGACCCGCCCGCCTGCATGTGACAGCGCGCCGGGCTTCTTCCTCGGCCTGTCATTTGCCGGATGGAACGTCGTCGCAAGCCTGCTCTTTGCAGCGATTGGCTACTACGGTGCTTTTGCAAAAGGTGGGAAGTAAGAGCGAATTCTGAGGAAGTTTTTCTTTCTTCGCAAGAGCTCAAGTATCTTGATCAAAAAACGGCAGGCCGTGGCGAAAATGGTGATTTTCGAGTACCGAAGCGGAGTGTACTTTTGGGTACATGAGCATCGGAACGCAGACAAATTGCCATTTGCAGACCGGCATGGCGACTGGAACAGATACTAAGGCTCCAATTCGACATCCCAGTAAAGAAAGTCGAGCCAGCTGTCGTGGAGATGGTTGGGTGGGAAAAGACGCCCATTGTTATGCAGATCCTGCACAGTGGGCTGGACCGGCTTCTGGCGCGGCCACATATGCGCGCTTGCCGGCATCAAGCCGCCTTTGCGCAGATTGCATGGGGAACATGCGGCGACCACATTTTCCCACGTCGTCTCGCCGCCATGGCAACGCGGGGTGACGTGATCAAACGTCAGATCATGCGGTGAGCCGCAATACTGACATTCAAAACGATCACGCAGAAAAAGATTGAAGCGCGTAAACGCCGGATAGCGCGGCGGCTTCACATAATCCTTCAGACAGATCACGCTTGGCAAACGCATGGAAAACGATGGCGAGGATACGACCTGATCGTATTCCGCCACGATATGCACGCGTTCAAGAAAGACCGCCTTGATCGCATCCTGCCAGGACCAGAGCGATAAAGGATAATAGCTGAGCGGCCGATAATCCGCATTGAGAACCAGAGCAGGCAAACCACTGCTCGAAACGGTTCGGGGAGAGACGGCTACATTCAAGGGCGCACCTCCTTCAGAGCAACTCCGAAAGGAAAAGTGCGAATGGCTTTCCGTACGGAATTGCGCTCTTCATCGAAGCGCCGCGCGTCCATTCTGGGCGCAACCTACAACGCTCCAACCTTGTAATAGCATTCCCAGCAAAAGTGCGAAGCGGTTTTGCGTAGGATAATGCGTAGAAACAGATGGTTACAGCGGGGCCACCGCTGTAAGGCGGCAGTGCGATAGGCAGGATACCAAGTTTCTGCGAATCGAAATGCCGTCATTCACCTGATGCAAATAATGTAATCCCGACGTGACAGCATTGTGAAGCAGAAACGCATTTATGTCCCCGGAAACACGCAACTTTTACAGAAGCGGCGCAGCCTCCCGTCCCTTGATCGCAGCGTAATATGCCCAGAACAAACGTGCTGCCACACCGCGCCATGGCGCCCAGTCTTCCGCAAGCAAGCGAAGCGCCTTTGTATCCGGTCTCGTTTCATGCGCAAAAGCGTGACCGACAGCCGTTTGCAACGCCACATCGCCAGCCGGAAACACGTCGGGATGACCAGCGGCAAACAGCAGATAGACTTCAGCCGTCCATGGACCGATGCCCTTGATAGCGGTCAGCGCCTTGATCGCTTCTTCGGCAGGCAGATCGCACAGCCCATGCAGATCGATTGCTTCTTCTGCCAAAGCTTCACTCAAAGCAAAAAGCGTTCTCTGTTTTGGTCGCGAAAGCCCGGCAAAACGCCATGCCTCTTCCCCGCCTGCAATATAAGCTTTCGGTGTCATCGGATCGATCACTTGCTTGAACCGCGCCCATATTGCTGCCGCGCTTGCAGTTGAAACCTGTTGCGCAACGATAATCGAGGCAAGACTTTCAAAGCCCGGCTGAGACCTGCGAAGCGGAACAGCGTGGGACCGACTGCGGATATCAAGCAACCGTGCGTCGGCTAATCCCAGTGCTTCAAGCCCGGCTTCAATATCATCCAATGTATCGATCCGCCGCATCGCCTGGCCTTTCATTTCAGTTAGAGCGCCGCGCGTCCTTTCGGACGCACAAAGGACCCTCTAAACTATCGAATCTACGCATCGTGCTTTCCGAAAATCGATTCCGATTTTCGGGCCGATGCTGTAACTGCAAAGTACCAATGCAATCAGATGACAATCAACTGACATGATCATGACCCAGCCCGTATATCGCTTCGCTCCAAGCCCCAATGGTCAATTGCATCTTGGCCACGCCTATTCCGCACTTCTCAATGCACAAATGGCACGGACAAGCGAAGGGCGCTTTCTGCTTCGCATGGAAGACATCGACACCGCCCGCTGCACACTAGCGCTTGAACAGGGCATCTACGATGATCTCCACTGGCTCGGGCTTGAATGGGAACAGCCGGTACGCCGCCAGTCAGAGCATTTCGGCGAATATCGCAATGCACTGACCAAGCTTGCCGACAAGGGGCTCGTCTATCCCGCCTTTCTGAGCCGTACCGAGGTACGGGAGATCATCGGCGAAGCCCATGCCAAAGGCCAGGAATGGCCCGCCGACCCTGACGGCACACCGCTTTATCCGCAGGGCGAACGAAACTTGAGCGAAAAGGAACAGATGGAACGCATCGTCTCCGGTGCCCCCTATGCATGGCGGCTCAATATGGAGAAAGCGCTCGAGATGGCTGGCGAAACACTGTTCTGGAACGAAATCGGCACCCAAATCAGCACTGGTCCCATTAAGGCAAATCCTGCGCAATGGGGTGACGTGGTGATCGCGCGCAAAGACACCCCCACCAGCTATCATCTTTCCGTCGTGGTGGATGATGCGCTGCAAGGCATCACGCATATCGTCCGCGGACGCGATCTGTTTCATGCAACATCCGTGCATCGGCTTCTGCAAAAGCTTCTGGGCCTGCCGGAACCGCTTTATCATCATCATGATCTGGTGCTGGGCGACGATGGTTTGAAACTATCCAAAAGCCGCAAGGATACGGCACTCAACAGCTTGCGCGAACAGGGCTTTACGCCTGACGATATCCGCGCAAGACTGTCACTGCAAAAACTATTTTCGCCGCAGCGTCACAGATGATGTGCCCGCACGCTGATTGACGAAAGCGCGCTAAAGCGGTTCAAAGACAGCATGATAGCTGGCACTGAAGAGTGCTGGCGGTGATTTTGTTTATTTTGAAGGAGGCAGAGCCATGGTTTCTCAGAAAGCCGGTAACTACGTTGAGATAGAAGGCTTGCGCGTTGCCCCTGAACTGGTGGAGTTTCTCGCCAAGGAAGCCGCACCCGGCACTGGCGTTGAACCAGACGCCTTCTGGAAGGGCTTCGCCGCCATCATCCGCGATCTCGCACCGAAGAATCGCGCCCTCCTCAAGAAGCGCGACGACCTGCAGGCCAAGATCGATGCCTGGTACAAGGACAATCGCGACAAAGGCTATTCGCAGGCTGACTATCAGCAATTCCTGAAAGATATCGGCTATCTCCTGCCCGAAGGCGGAGAGTTCAAGGTCTCGACCGCCAATGTCGATCCGGAAATCATGCATATTGCAGGACCGCAGCTTGTCGTTCCGGTCATGAATGCCCGCTATGCGCTCAATGCCGCCAATGCACGCTGGGGTTCGCTCTATGACGCGCTTTACGGCACCGATGCTATCTCTGAAGATGACGGCGCGGAAAAAGGCAAAGGCTACAACCCGAAGCGCGGCGAAAAAGTCATCGCATGGGCAAAGAATTTCCTCGACGAAAGCGCACCGCTCAATGCGGGCAAGTGGGCCGACGTCTCAGGCCTTTCCGTCACGGACGGCAAACTCGCTGTAACGCTTGCCGACGGTTCGAGCACCGCCTTGAAGGACGGCAGCCAGTTCAAGGGATATAATGGCGATGCGGCGGCACCGACCAATGTGCTGCTGGCCAAGAACAACATGCATGTTGATATCGTAATCAACGCGGACAGCCCGATCGGCAAGACCGACCCGGCGCATATCGCAGACATGGTTCTGGAATCGGCCGTCAGCACGATCCAGGATTGCGAAGATTCGATTGCAGCAGTGGATGCGGAAGACAAGGTTGCCGTCTACCGCAACTGGCTCGGCCTGATGAATGGCAAGCTCGAAGACACCTTCGAGAAGGGCGGCAAGCAGATGACGCGCCGCCTTAATGGCGACCGCAGCTATAAGGCTGCCGATGGCTCGGAACTCAGCCTCAAGGGCCGTTCGCTGATGCTGGTGCGCAATGTCGGGCACCTGATGACCAATCCGGCGATCATTGATGCCGAAGGTCACGAAGTGCCGGAAGGCATCATGGATGCCGCCTTCACCAGCCTGATCGCACTGCATGATATTGGGGCGAACGGTCGCCACATGAATTCGCGCGAAGGCTCGGTCTATATCGTCAAGCCAAAGATGCACGGGCCGGAAGAAGTGGCATTCGCCAATGAAATCTTCACCCGCACCGAAGAGCTGCTTGGTATGAAGCCGAATACGCTGAAAATCGGCATCATGGATGAGGAACGCCGCACCACGGTTAACCTCAAGGAAGCGATCCGGGCTGCCAAGGAACGCGTCGTCTTCATCAATACCGGCTTCCTTGATCGCACCGGCGACGAAATCCATACCTCGATGGAAGCTGGCCCGATGATCCGCAAGGGCGACATGAAGCAGGCTGCCTGGATCGGCGCTTATGAGCAGTGGAATGTCGATATCGGTCTTGAGTGCGGCCTTTCCGGCCATGCGCAGATCGGTAAGGGCATGTGGGCCATGCCGGACCTGATGGCTGCGATGCTGGAACAGAAAATCGCCCATCCGAAGGCTGGTGCGAACACCGCCTGGGTGCCATCGCCAACCGCTGCAACGCTCCACGCAACTCATTATCATCAGATTGATGTGGCAGCAGTTCAGGAAAAGCTGAAGAGCCGCCCGCGCGCCAAGCTCGACGATATTCTATCGGTGCCGGTCGCCCCTCGTCCAAACTGGACACCGGAAGATATCCAGCACGAAATCGACAACAACGCACAGGGCATCCTCGGCTATGTCGTGCGCTGGGTTGATCAGGGCGTTGGCTGCTCGAAAGTGCCGGACATCAACAATGTCGGCCTGATGGAAGATCGTGCTACGCTGCGTATCTCGGCCCAGCACATCGCCAACTGGCTCTATCATGGCGTGGTTTCGGAAGCGCAAGTCATGGAAACGCTTAAGCGCATGGCAGCTGTTGTGGACAAGCAGAATGAAGGCGATCCCCTTTATCGCCCGATGGCCGCAAACTTCGACAAGTCGATTGCTTTTCAGGCCGCTTGCGATCTGGTTTTCAAGGGCCGCGAACAGCCGAATGGTTACACCGAGCCAGTCCTGCATCGCCGCCGGTTAGAGCTAAAAGCGCAAGGCTAATCAGGATTATTCAGACAGAAAGAATGCGGCGGGAGAAATCCCGCCGTTTCTGTTCTCAAAATCGCTTGACTCCATTATAATAGATATTAATTCTAAGATAATGGAAAACATAAATGAGCATCTCGACAACGCCATTGGCGAAAATCTGCGCCGCCTGCGCCTTGCGCAAGGTATGACGCTGGATGCGCTTGGTGATGCGTCAGGTGTCAGCCGCGCCATGATCTCGCGGATCGAGCGTGGCGAAACCAGCCCGACCGCACAGCTTCTGGCGCGCATTTGTGCAGCGCTCGGCACATCGCTCTCAGCCTTCTTTGCCGATGCGGAAGCCCCAGCTTCTCCCTTGCTCACGCATGATCGCCAACCAGTCTGGCGTGATCCGGATACGGGCTATATCCGGCGGTCTGTTTCGCCACCGGCAACGGGGTCGAATATCGACATGATCGCGGTCGAATTTCCCGCAGGCGCAAAGGTCACTTTTGCACCACAGGCGGCCAATGCAGGCATCACACAGCATTTGTGGCTCCTGAATGGGCAGATGGAAATCACCGTTGGAGCAACCGCCTATCAGCTTCATACCGGCGACTGTCTTTATATGCCGCTCGTTGAAGGCATCACCTTTCATAATCCCGGCACCTCGACCGCACGTTATACAATCGTACTCGAACGCCGTAGCAGTCTTTGAAAGCAAAATATGATTCGTGTCCTTAATTACGAAGACGTAGGCTCTGCCCTTCTCCCACTGGCAGAAATCCTGACCGATTGCGTTAATGATGGCGCGTCAGTTGGTTTCATGGCGCCATGTGAATGGCAGGGCTTCATCCCCTACTGGAACCGCGTCTTTAATGAAGTAGAGCGAGGCGACACGGCCCTTTTGGTTGCCGAACATAACGGCGAAATCGTCGGCACGGTTCAGCTTGGTCTTGCTCAAATGCCCAATCAGCCGCATCGTGCCGATCTTAAAAAACTGCTGATCCATCGCAAGGCGCGCGGCCTTGGTCTTGCACGCAAGCTGATGGAAGCCGTTGAAGAAGAAGCACGTAACCGACGTAAGACACTTCTCTGCCTGGACACCGCAACCGGCAGTCCGGCAGAAGCAATTTACACCCATCTCGGCTGGGAGCGGGTGGGCGTTATCCCGAATTATGCGCTTTATCCCGACGGAAGCCCCTGCGCGACCACACTTTTCTATAAAGGCCTCTGAAGTGACCCTCACCATCCGCTTTGCCAACGAAGCTGACCTCCCTGATCTGCTTGCGATCTACAATGATGCAGTCGAGAACACGCTCGCCATCTGGAACGAAACACTCGTCGATCTGGAAAACCGTCGCGAATGGCTCAAAGCCCGCAACCGTGACGGCTTTCCGGTTCTGGTGGCCGAACGCGAGAAACAGGTTGTCGGCTATGCGAGTTATGGCCCATTCCGCCCGTTTGAAGGTTTCCGCCACTCATCGGAACTCTCTGTTTATGTGGCAAGCGATGCACGCGGCGGCGGTATCGGACGCGCACTTCTGGCAGAGCTTGTGGAAGAAGCACGCGAGCGTAAAGTCCATGTGCTGGTGGCAGGCATTGAAGCAGGCAACGCCGCATCCATCGCCTTGCACAAATCGCAAGGCTTTGAAGATAGTGGCACGCTGAAACAGGTCGGCCAGAAATTCGGACGTTGGCTTGATCTGACCTTCATGCAAAAGATACTCTAATCAGCACCGGGCAATAGAAAGCGCAGCGGGCCATTGCCCTGCTGCGCTTTTTTTGTTTATACAGGCGTATTCGCAAGGACCCGGTGAAAGCCCGGGTGGCTCTTCTGGCCGCCTATCCGCCAGACAACGCAACAACATCCCCCATTTTTTACAATCGGCCATGTTGAATCGGACGGCTCTCAACGCCCGTCTTCTATTTGCGGAAAATTCAATGACACGTCTTGCTGCCTACCGCCGCGAGTGGTTCTCCAATATTCGCGGCGATATTCTTTCCGGCATCGTCGTAGCACTTGCCCTTATCCCCGAAGCCATCGGCTTTTCGGTCATCGCTGGCGTCGACCCCAAGGTCGGCCTCTTCGCCTCTTTCGCCATTGCCTGCGTTTCCGCCTTCACCGGTGGACGTCCTGGCATGATTTCAGCTGCAACCGCTGCAACTGCTGTGGTGATGGTCTCGCTCGTCAAGGAACACGGTTTGCAATATCTCTTTGCAGCCACGATCCTGATGGGCATTCTGCAAATCTTTGCAGGCTTCCTCAAACTCGGGCGCCTGATGCGGTTTGTATCGCGCTCGGTCATCACCGGCTTCGTCAATGCGCTTGCTATCCTCATTTTCATGGCGCAGCTGCCTGAACTCATTCATGTTCCGGTCGAGACCTACTGGATGATCGCAGGCGGTCTCGCCATCATCTATCTCTTCCCGCGCTTAACCAAAGCCATCCCCTCGCCGCTCGTTGCGATTGCTGTCCTCACCACGCTTGCATGGACAACCGGCATGGATCTGCGAACGGTTGGCGATCTCGGCGAGTTGCCATCCGCATTGCCGATCTTCGCGCTTCCACAAGTACCGCTGACGCTGGAAACGCTGCAGATCATCCTGCCATATTCGATCACGCTGGCAGCTGTCGGCCTGCTTGAATCGCTGATGACGGCCCAGATTGTCGATGACATGACGGATACCAACAGCAACAAAAACCAGGAATGTATTGGTCAGGGCACCAGCAATATCGCATCCGCCATGATTGGCGGCATGGGTGGTTGCGCCATGATCGGACAGTCGGTGATCAATGTGTCGTCCGGCGGTCGCGGCAGGCTTTCAACCTTTGTTGCTGGCTCTTTCCTGCTGTTTCTCATTCTCGTTCTCGACGATCTGGTGCGGATCATTCCGATGGCCGCACTGGTGGCCGTGATGATCATGGTATCGATTGGCACCTTCTCATGGCGCTCGATCCTCGATCTGCGCCGCAACCCGCCATCCTCCTCCATTGTCATGCTGGCAACCGTCATAACGGTGGTTTCAACGCATGATCTTGCCAAGGGTGTTCTGGTTGGCGTGCTGCTTTCCGGCGTGTTCTTCGCAGGAAAAGTCGCCAAGATGTTCCGTGTGAGCGAAGCAACGAGCGAAGATGGAACCGAACGCACCTATACCGTTCAGGGCCAGATCTTCTTTGCCTCGGCACAAAACTTCATTGCAGCTTTCGATTTTTCATCACCTGCAAAAAAGGTGACGATCGATGTCAGCCATGCCCATCTGTGGGACATCACCTCGGTCGGTGCGCTCGACAAGGTGGTGCTGAAATATCGTGCCAGTGGTACGGATGTGTCGGTGATCGGCTTTAATGAAGCAAGTAGCGATATGATCGACCGCTTCGCTGTCCACGATAAGGAAATCGGCGCCGTAAAACTGGCGGTACACTAGAGCAAGTCTCCCAAAAGTGGGAACCGGTTTTGGGACAAAGACATGCTTAAAAACAAAGAAAAAGGACCGCTTTTTGCGGCCCTTTTTTATCAGTTCGGCTGTGGAACGGCAGTCCCGGTCGAAAGCTCTGTCAGACCGATATCACCTTCAACCTGATCGCTGCGGGCCATCAGGTAAAGGCCGAGCACAGAGGTCAGAACCGCGATGAACACCAGATACCAGGCATGTGCCATCGGGTTGACCGCCAGAAGCGAGGTTACGATCACGGGTGTCAGTCCGCCAAAGACCGCATAGGAAATATTGTAGGAAAACGACAGGCCAGAGAAACGAACAGGTGCCGGGAATGCCCGCACCATCACATAAGGGACAGCGCCAACCATGCCGACCGAAAGACCCATCACCGCATAAAGCGCGAACAGAACAGGCAGGGAAACCGCCGCATAGGTGTAGAACACGAAAGTCGCAACACCGAAGAAAATGCCTGCAACCGCAAAGAAGCGGCCACTGCCAATGCGATCAACAATCGCGCCTGCGCTCACCGTTCCGAACATCAGAAACAGAGTGCCGAAGCTTGTGGCGGCAAGCGACTGCAAAGGCGTGTAACCATAAAGCTTCTGCAGGAAGGTCGCAGTCATCAATGTGGTGACGACGATGCCAGCCGACAGAATCCAGGTCAGCAGCACGGAAATGATAACGCCATGCATGTGGTTGCGCAGAACAGTACCGAGCGGCAGCTTATCTTTCAGAAGATGGCTGTTCTTCATCTCGGTGAAGATCGGCGTTTCAGCCAACCAGCGGCGCAGGTAAACGGCGAACAGGCCGAAAACACCACCGATGAAGAACGGAATGCGCCATGCGTAACCGGCGAGTTCTTCCGGCGTGAAAATCCAGTTGATAGCGGTCGCGATCAGCGAGCCGATCATGATGCCGAGCGTCAGGCCCGAGCACAGGAAACCACACGCCATGCCAACACGATTGGCGGGAACATGCTCCGCCACAAAGGTCCATGCACCGGGGACTTCACCACCGATGGCAGCGCCCTGCAACATGCGGAAGATAATCAGCAGGATCGGCGCGCCAACACCGAGCGTTGCATAGGTTGGCAGGCAGGCCATGGCCAATGTCGAGATCGACATCAGAAACACCGAGAAAGCGAAGACGCGCTTGCGGCCAAACTTGTCGCCAAAATGCGCCAGCACGATGCCGCCAATCGGGCGCACCAGATAGCCAGCTGCGAAAATGCCAAAAGTCTGGATCAGCACCAGCCAGTCCGGCATATCCGGCGGAAAAAACAGATGTCCGATAACGCTCGCGAAAAATACGAAGATGATGAAATCATAAAACTCCAGCGCGCCGCCCAATGCCGAAAGGCCAAGGGTGCGGAAATCCTGCCGGTTTAGCGGTCGCGGATTGATGCTTGTAGGGGAGTTTGTCGATGCCATCGATTCCATCTCTTTTGATCGGGTATCCTGATATGAAGCCCTGTTTAAGGGCTTCGGTTTAATGCGCCAATTGTGCCTTCGCTGCAAGGCTTGACTTTAAGCCAACAAAACTTATTTTAGAACTATTCTAAACTATGGATTTGAGAAATGCTCAGCCGGTTCTTCAATAATGGTCGCCGCCCCTTTGGTTCACTCTCCGAACAGGAGATTCTAGCGCTCGCGATTTCGTCCGAGGAAGACGATGCACGCATCTATCTTGCTTATGCGGATGGGCTGCGCGACGAGTTCCCGCAATCGGCGAAAATCTTCGAGCAGATGGCCGCAGAAGAGCATGAACATCGCGATGCATTGATTGAGCGGCACCGCGCACGCTTTGGCGACCGCATCCCGCTTATTCGTCGCGAGCATGTCAGCGGCTATTACGAGCGCAAGCCGGACTGGCTGGTACGCCCGCTTGGCATCGACAAGGTGCGCGATGCAGCAGCGCAAATGGAAGAGCAGGCCTATCGCTTTTACATTGAGGCCGCAAAACATGTGACCGATGCACAGACGCGCAAGCTTCTGGGCGATCTGGCACAGCAGGAAAAGAAGCACGAGGCCAAGGCTGAGTCGCTTGAGAACGAACTGACGCCGAATAATGTGCAGGACGACGAGCGTGCGGCGGAACGCAAACAATTCATCCTGACCTATGTGCAGCCGGGTCTCGCGGGATTGATGGACGGTTCCGTTTCCACCCTCGCACCAATCTTCGCAGCAGCTTTCGCCACTCAGGATACATGGCAGACATTCCTCGTCGGCCTTTCAGCCTCGGTCGGTGCGGGTATTTCGATGGGTTTCACGGAAGCCGTGCATGATGATGGCAAGCTTTCGGGCCGCGGTTCACCGATCAAGCGCGGCATTTCCTGCGGCGTGATGACGACACTGGGCGGCCTTGGCCACACCCTGCCCTATCTCATCAAGGATTTCTGGACCGCAACAAGCATCGCTGCAATCCTGGTTTTCTTCGAGCTCTGGGCCATCGCCTTCATCCAGAACCGCTATATGGAAACGCCGTTCTTCCGCGCAGCCCTTCAGGTTGTCTTCGGCGGCGCGCTTGTTCTGGCAGCAGGCATATTGATTGGTAGCGCTTAAACCCGCACCTCGTCACGAGGCTGAGAAACCGGGCCTTCAAAGACATCAATCGCAATGCGGCCCTGCCGGGAAACGGTGACAAAACTGTTTGCCGGCACAGCCATCCAGTTGGCAGCCTCACCATCAAGCGGCTCGGATACAACACAGATGCCGGATACACTGCCCAGCGTCGCCGTATAGAGCGTCGGCGCAAAGGCATCGGTGGCATAACGGATTGCATAAAGCTGATTGCCATCCGAAAAAGCAGCCGTCAGTCGCAAGAATGGTGGCACCCCGGCGCGCACGGCCTCTTCCACGATTGTCCCGACCATGCGCTTCATAGCGAGAACCGGATCACTTTCGAGACCAAATTCCAGCATCAGCAGAAAGATCAGCTCGGAATCCGTTGCGCCATGCTTCTGAACATAAATCTCATCGCTCAGGTGGCTTTCAAGCCTGCGCCGCAGCCGGTCAAAATCCCCGATCTGCCCATTATGCATGAAGCTCCAGCGCCCCGAGACAAACGGATGGCAGTTGGAACGACTTGTCAGCCCACCTGTTGAGGCGCGGACATGCGCAAGAAAAAGGCGCGACCGGATCTGCCGCGCAAGACTGCGTAAATTCTGATCGGACCAGGCGGGCAAAATATCCCGATAAAGCCCCGGCTCGCTTCGATTGCCATACCAGGCGACGCCGAAGCCATCGCCATTGGTACGCGTTTTCGCTTCATGCGCGTCGTGGCTTTGCGCCACGAGCGAATGACATGGAGACGATATGATGTCTTCCAGATAGGTTTCAGGTCCGAGATAGGCGGCCCAACGACACATTTTCGATCCGGTGTTTACCGGCCCCGGTTATGAGTCCGCTCATAAAGCTGGCGAACGATTGTGCTCGCAGTCTTCTCGAACAAAAATGGCAAAATTGCATGAATGAGTGCGGCGAAGGCTGCACAAAAAAGCTTGAATGAAAAACGACCAGCAAAGGCCATATGCTGAAAATAGGTTTCGTCAACTGACTCTGGATGTTCAGTAAAGAGGCGTGTGATGCGAGTGGTCATTGGAAATACTCCCGTCAATGAGCAATTCGTTCCCTTTTGTCCAGCGCTCTAAAGCGCCTTACTAGAAAATCATTCTAGCAAAAGCAGACGAGATGAAATCTCAATTTATCCTTGATAATTGACATTTTATGAGACAATCATCCCAATATGAAACTCACTTTAGACGAAATTGACCGCAAAATCTTGGATGAATTGCAGATTGACGGCACTCTGTCTGTTGATTCTCTCTCCGAGCGCGTGCATCTTTCCCGCAATGCCTGCTGGCGACGGGTCAAGCGCATGGAAGACGCAGGGATCATCAAGGCGCGTGTCGCTCTGATTGATGCCGAGATGGCTGGTTGCGGCCTATCCGTCTTCATTCTGGTTCGCACATCGAGCCACGACCCCGATTGGCTTGGCAAGTTTCGCAGCGCCATGGCGCGCTTTCCGGAAATTGTCGGCGTCTACCGCATGACCGGCGATCTCGACTATGTGCTCAAAGCGCGCGTTTCCGACGTCAAAGCCTATGACCGCCTCTATCAGCGATTGATTGCCAGTGTACCCTTATCGGATGTATCAGCGTCTTTCGTCATGGAGGAGATCAAGGAAACGACAGCCGTGCCGCTCGATACGATTTGAGTGCTGCGCGACCGTCACGCAACAGCAAGGACATCCAGATGAGCCGGTTTCACAATAAGCGCATTCTGATCACAGGCGGAACGAGCGGCATGGGCCTGGCGGGTGCCCGCCGGATCATTGCTGAAGGCGGTCATGTTGTTCTGACCGGTATGAACAACGAACGAATTCACTCAGTACGTCAGACGCTCGGCGAGAAGGCTGAAGTCATTCGCAATGACGCTGCCGATCCTGATGCAGCACACAGTCTCGCTGAAGCCGTGAAAGCCATTGGTCCGCTTGATGGGCTTTGGCTGAATGCAGCCTTTGCTTCGCTGGGAGCGCCTGAAGAAATCACGGCTGCGGATTTCGATGCCATGATGGCAACCAATGTTCGCGGGCCAATGCTTCAACTGGCCAGCCTTTCGCCATATCTCAATCATGGCAGCTCGGTCGTCGTCACATCGTCCAGCTCAACCTATGAAGGCGCTGCAGCCACCAGTCTTTACGCTGCAACCAAAGGTGCGGTCATTGCCATGACACGCTCCTGGGCGTCCGCGCTCGCACCCCGTGGCATCAGGGCCAACGTCATCGTGCCCGGACCAATAGAAACGAATTTCCGGCATTTTCTGCCCGATGAGGCGCGAAACGGATTTGAACGTTTTGTCGTCGATCAGGTGCCGCTCGGGCGTGCAGGTACGGCTGATGAAGCGGCAGCCGTGGCCCTTTTCCTGCTTTCTGATGACGCATCCTATGTTACCGGCAGTCAGTATGCTGTGGATGGCGGGCTTATTAAATACTGATCCATCAGCAAAAAGCATGATCCTGTGCCGCACTATCATTGCAAAACTGAAAATAGGCGGTACACCTTTCATGTGTTTTCACGTATGAGCGTCGCCAATTTAACTTCACGTAGGAAAGGCCCCCTCATGACAGCACCAACGCTCGGCATCATTCGCCTTGAACATGCGGAAGGCCTTGAACTCCCCGCTTACGAAACTTCCGGTTCCGCTGGCATGGATCTTCGAGCCGCCGTCGCCGAAGACCGCCAGATCGTACTTCTGCCGGGTCGCCGCACTCTGGTGCCAACCGGTCTCATCTTTGAAATCCCGGAAGGCTATGAAGTGCAGATCCGCCCTCGTTCGGGCTTGGCTTTCAAGAACGGCATCACCTGCCTCAACACGCCGGGCACAATCGATTCTGATTATCGTGGCGAAGTGAAGGTACTGCTCATCAACCTGAGTGACGACGATTTCCGCATCGAACGCGGTATGCGCATTGCACAGGCCGTCTTCGCGCCAGTCGTCCAGCCAAAGATCGAAGAGCGCTCACAGGTCAGCGAAACCGCACGCGGCGCTGGCGGCTTCGGTTCAACCGGCACAGCCTGATTAGGCAATCCAACCATTATGATAAAAAGCCGGAACCTCGTTCCGGCTTTTTTTTATATGCACTCTCTAAAGCGCCATTTTTAACAGAGCCCAAGCCTATGACCATTAGGCGCATGACAAATAATTAAGATGAATTCCTGAGTTGGTCGGCATAGATATCCGCAGAACACTATTTTTTATAATGAATTCTCAGGGGTTGCAGGGTGCTTAGATCCACCGATTCACAGGCCACGGGTCCAAAGACGACCGCATCAGGTAAACGCGCATCGCGTGGGCGTAACCGCTTGTGGGTCTGGCTGCCGATAGCGGCCATTGCCTTGGGCGCGGGCTGGTATTTCCTGAGTGGGCGGGAAGCAGGCAGCCAGAAAAGCACCTATCTGGCTGAAACCGTTGAACGCGGCAACATCGAAAACTCGATAACCGCAGTCGGCACGCTGAGCGCGCTGCGCAGCATCAATGTTGGCGCGCAGGTCTCAGGACAGTTGAAAAGCGTCAAAGTTGAGATCGGCGACGAAGTCAAGCAGGGCGATCTGATTGCCGAAATCGACCCGTCACCCTTTGAAAAGAAGGTAGAGATTGCCAGTGCACAGCTCGATAATCTCAAGGCACAGCTTCTGAGCAAGCAGGCACAGCTGACATTGAAAAAGTCCAATGCTGCTCGCCAGCGCTCGCTGCTTGCGACCCGCAACGCATCGCAATCGACCATCGATCAGGCCGATGCCGATCTCGCCATGGCGGAAGCCGATGTGAAAGCTCTGAGCGCGCAAATCCGTCAACAGGAAGCACAGCTCGCCAGCGACAAGGTCGATCTCGGCTACACCAAGATCTACAGCCCGATGGTCGGCACCGTTGTCGATCAGAGCGCCAAGGAAGGCGAAACGCTCAACGCAGTGCAGAGCGCACCGACAGTTGTCACAGTCGCTGACCTCAAGGTCATGACCGTTGAAGCACAGGTTTCGGAAGCCGATATCAGCAAGTTGAAGCCCAATATGCCGGTCTACTTCACATTGCTCGGTCAACCAGACAAGCGCTTTACCGGCACTCTGCGTCAGATCAAGCCAACCCCGCAGACCGACAACAACGTCGTTCTCTATTACGCGCTGTTCGACGTTCCGAACCCAACCAGCGAGCTCATGATCAATATGAGCGCACAGGTCTATTTTGTTCTCGACCACGCAGACAATGTGCTGATTATTCCAACTGCCGCGCTGAACCAGAAACGCGAAGGTACCGGCAAGCCACAAACGACCGTTCAGGTCGTGGATAAGAGCGGCGCAACCGCAGAACGCGTTGTGGAAATTGGCGTTCGTAATCGCGTGCAGGCAGAGGTTAAAAGCGGCCTTGAAGAAGGCGACAAGGTGGTCGTCACATCCGCATCTGCGACGGCAGGCTCAACCCAGCGCGGCCGCAGACCGGGCGGCATGTTCTTCTGATGAGCACCGCCATGAATGACGCGCCCCTCATCAGATTGCAGGATATCCGCAAAACCTATCACAATGGCGATTTAGCCGTTGAGGTGCTGCACGGGATAACGCTCGACATCAGGGCCGGTGAATTCGTCGCCATCAAGGGTGCGTCCGGCTCCGGCAAGTCAACACTGATGAACATTCTTGGCTGTCTGGACAGCCCCAGCGGTGGGCAATATCTGCTCGATGGCGAAGACGTATCAACGCTTGATGCAGATGAGTTGGCAGCACTACGCCGCCGCACTTTCGGCTTCGTCTTCCAGAGCTACAATCTGATAGCAACATCGACCGCGCAGGAGAATGTCGAGGTTCCGGCTATCTATGCGGGTATGCCTGCTGCAGAACGCCACGAACGTGCAGCCGAGCTTCTGGGATCGTTGAAACTGGGTGACCGGCTGGACCATCGACCCAATCAGCTTTCTGGTGGCCAGCAACAGCGCGTCTCGATTGCACGCGCCTTGATGAATGGCGGACGCATCATTCTCGCCGATGAACCGACCGGCGCACTCGATAGCCAGAGCGGTGAAGACGTCATGGCGCTTCTGCGTTCCATGCATGAGCAGGGTCATACGATCATCGTCATCACCCATGCGCGCGAAGTTGCGGAACGGGCTGACCGCCTGATTGAAATCCGCGATGGTCAAATCCTGTCCGACACCACCAAGCGTGAAATGCCGGATACTGATGCGCCTAAAACGCTGCAACAGATGACCCAAAGCGGCGCTGCTCATATCGCCGATATTTCTGAAGCGGTCAAAATGGCGATGCGTGCGCTGCGCGCCAATATTTTCCGCACGGTCCTGACACTGCTTGGCATTATCATCGGTGTTAGTTCGGTTGTCACCATGCTTGCAATCGGCACAGGGGCGCAGAACTCCATTCTGGATCGCATCAATGCGATGGGCACCGACCTTGTTCTCATTCGACCGTCGATGCCGGGCTTCCGGGGTTCTGGCTCCGTCGCAACACTTGTCCCGGCTGATGCCGATGCAATCCTGCAATTGCCCAATGTGAAGACAGCCGTTCCGGAAGTGACAGGCAGCGTCACCTTGCGGCGCGGCAATGTTGATTATCAATCGCAGGCCAATGGCACGGTTGCAGCTTTCTCTGAAGCAAAGTCGTGGAAAGTTACTACGGGTGACTTCATCACCGAACATGACATGGAAACTTATGCGCCGGTTGCCGTGCTTGGCTCGACTGTGGTCAAAACCCTGTTCCCTGATGGCTCGAACCCGATCGGCCAATATATCCTGATCCAGAAAATACCGTTTCAGGTGATCGGCACTCTGGAATCAAAAGGAGCAGGTTTCGGCGGTTCCGATCAGGATGACGTGGTTATCGTCCCGCTATCAACCGGCAATCTCCGGCTCTTTGGTCAGAAATATGTCCGCACCATCACGGTTCAGGTCAAAGATCCCGATCTGATCGACACGACACAGGACCAAATTCAGGAGCTTCTTGACCAGCGTCATAAGCAACGCGACACGATGATTACCAACATGTCGTCCATTCGTGACGATGCGGCAGCCATGGGCAGTACGCTCACACTGTTTCTGGGATCGGTGGCAGCAATATCGCTGCTGGTCGGCGGCATTGGCGTGATGAATATCATGCTTGTAAGCGTAACCGAGCGCACCCGCGAAATCGGTGTCCGCATGGCCACAGGCGCGCGCCGCCGCGACATTCTGCTCCAGTTCATCACCGAGGCTCTTACAGTCTCTGCGATTGGCGGTGCGTTTGGCGTAATACTGGGTGTTGGTGCAGCAACCCTCATATCGCTTGCAGGCGTATCGGTAGCCTTCAGCGCAGGTCCTGTATTGCTTGCATTTACCTGTGCGTTCGCGACAGGTCTGGTATTTGGCTTCCTGCCAGCCCGCAAGGCATCACGGCTGTTACCGGCAGTGGCACTGTCGTCTGAATAAAACCAACTGCATCCGGAACGTAAAAAGCCGGTCTGGACACAGACCGGCTTTTTTATTGAGAGATTGCGTTGCTTACTTGAAAAGCAATGGCAGAGTAATCGGCATACGCGCTTTCGCCATTGCTGCAGGAGGTGCAGGAACCGGAGAGGCGCGGCGCGCAGCTTCCAGTGCCATCTGATCCACAGTTGGATCGCCCGATGACCCTGCAAGGCGCGCAGACAGCACGTTGCCCGACGGATCGATGACGAAAGTAACCTGCACCAGCCCCTTGGAATTTCTGCTCGCCTTACGCTGCAAGAACCGTACATTACGCGCCATATGGGCTTGCAGCTTGGATGTCCACTTGGCGGAACTCACACCGGCTGAGGCATTATTCTCACCACGGCGATTGGCTGCAGCCCTGGCGCCGTTATCGGCATCCATACGCGGCGCGCTGGCCTGTCTGGTTTCCTTGGCCTTTTCAGCCTTTTTGGGCTTGGGTTTTTCAACCTTCTGCACCGGCTTAGGCTTTTCAGGCTTAGGCTTTTCAACTTTCTTTTCAGGCTTTGGTTCAGGCTTTTCAATCGGCAGCGGCACGGCCACTTCCGGCTTAGGCGCTTCAACCACATCCGGAACAACTTCTTCAGGTTCCTGAACAGGTTCTGGCTCAGGCTCCGGTTCCGGTTCCTTAATTTCTTCAGGTACAGGCTCAGGCTCGACCTGCTCTTCAGGCTCGGCAGCGGTTTCCTGCTGCGGTGCTTCTGATACCTGCTCTTCCATCGGCGCTTCGGGCTCGGGAGCAAGCTCAATCACCATCGCGGCGACCTGCGCGCCATCCGGCTGGTCTTCATCCCTGGTCATATGCACGGCATAAGCGCCAGCCGCATGAACGCTGAGCACGATAATGCCTGCACCAAGCCAACGCCCTGCATCATGCCAAAAGGAATGATGATGGCTATCAGCCGACGCCACATTCTTTATTGGGGGATGTTCGGGCGGAAGCCTGCTCATTTTACTGCACTCCCTGCGTCGCTGGAGCTTGTGTAGCGGGCGCTTGCGTAGCGGGAGCCGAACCATCGGGCGTCGTCGCTCCGAGTGTTTCAAGGCCCACCAGCGCAATCTTGAGATAGCCTGCTTCACGCAACAGGTTCATCACACGCATCAACTCGCCATAGCCGACATTTTTGTCGGCGCGCAGGAAGACGCGTGCTTCCTTGTTCTTTTCGGATACGACGTCGAGTTTTGGTCCAAGACCTTCACGAACCACAGTGTCGTTGCCAACGCTGATGCTGAGATCTTCTTTGAGCGTCACATAAATCGGCTTGTCAGGGCGCGGTGCAGGTGTTGCGCTCGAAGCAGGCAAGTCCACGTTGATGTCAACCGTTGCCAGTGGTGCGGCAACCATGAAGATGATCAGCAGAACCAGCATGACGTCGATAAACGGCGTCACGTTGATTTCATGGTTCAGCTCCAGATCGTCGCCGCCGCCTTCGCGAATTTTGCCAGCCATATTGCTTACTCCGCAGCGTGTAGCTTGCCTTCAGACACACCAGCTGTTCTGAAGTCGAGATCACGGCTTACGAGGCGTTCAACGCCTGCCCCGGCATCAGCCAGCAGCGAGCGATAACCGGTGATGGCGCGGGCAAACACGTTATAGATCACAACAGCCGGGATAGCGGCAACGAGGCCGATAGCTGTTGCCAGCAGCGCCTCAGCGATACCAGGGGCAACAACTGCAAGGTTGGTGGTCTGTGCCTGGCTGATGCCGATGAACGAGTTCATGATGCCCCAAACAGTACCGAACAGGCCGACGAAAGGCGCGACCGAGCCGATGGTTGCAAGAACGCCCGTACCTTTGGAAAGGCGGCGGCCAGCCTTGGCTTCAATTCGCGACAGACGCGAAGAAACACGTTCTTTAAGTCCTTCGCCACCGGCGCGAGCCAGAGCAGGACCGGAGAGGCGCACTTCGTCCTCCGCCGCACGCACGAGGATTGCAGCAGGTCCTTTCGCACCTTCAAGCGAGCGAACTGCGTCTGACAGCGTTGCAGAATGTCCGATGATCTTCAAAGCGCGCTTGGCACGGCTGCGTGCGCCAGCCAGTTCGAGCGACTTGGCAACCCAGACGGTCCAGGTTGCAAGCGATGCAAGAGCAAGGCCGATCATGACCGACTTGACCACCCAGTCAGCCGCCATGAACATGCCCCAAGGCGACAGATCGTGTGGCAGTACAAATGCAGGCGCTTCTGCTGCAGGCGCAATTGGCTGCGCTGCTTCAGGCGCTGGCTGCTGTGCGGCGGCTGGTTCAGTCGCTGGCGCCGGATTGGCGGCAGGAGCCTGCGATGCAGGTTCCTGGGCAGCTGGCGCCGGGGTTGCAGGCGCTGGAGTTGCAGGCTCTTGCGCTGCAGGCGCTGGTGCCGGATTGGTCGGTGCTGGCGTTGTTGGCTCGTTTGCAGCGGGCGCTGCTGGTGCAGGACTGGTCGCAGCCGGATTATTGGTTGCAGGTTCAGACGCGCTTTGCGCAAGTGCAGAACCCGCAAATGCCAGCAGCCCCACGCCCATCGCCGCAGCCGTGAAGCCTTTTCGCCAGAAACCAGTCATTTTGATCGCCTTTTGATTGTTCAGGTCCGAGCGCGCATAACAGATGGTCCATGCAGACCGTTGCGCCGCTTGTTGGGCCTTTTCTTACCTCTCATTAACATGATGATGCAAGTCATGTTTTGAATTTAGTGACAATTTCCCGCAGTCACGAGCCCAAAATCTAGGTAGAGCACGTAAGAAATACCTATTGCATAAAAACTTCAAATCAGACGTGATATAGATAAGACGGACAGACCTGACATTTCTCATGAATTGCGCGGGTTTGCGTGAGGCTTGTGGAGGACATGCCAATGATGCTCAAGGATATTCAGGTGCTCGAAAATGCAGCACGCACAGCCATGGCAGGCAATGAAGATCCAATGCCTGTGCAGCAGCGCCTGCTCAAGCCAGCGCATTACGGTCTTGCAGTCATCACGATCCTCGGTGCTGCTTACCTGCTCTTCGCTTGATTAAAGCATTTCCAGCAAAAGTGCGAAGCGGTTTTGCGTCGGATAATGCTTAGAAACAAAAAGATAGAGCGGTTTCAATGATTCCTATTAAATGGAACCACTCTCAGTGAGCGCATATGACGATATTTACCATGACTGATAGAAGGTCGTGCATTGAGTTGCTGTTGCGCCTCTTTGCATGCAACCATTGGGCCTGACCAACGTTATATTGGCTGAACAACAGATGTTGCAGACCAGTGATCGAACAGGAGGCCTGACATGGCGCGCGGAACAACCAATACGCGTAAGATCGAGGAAAAGATCGAAGAAGCACTGACCGATTCGACAACCGAAGACCTTCAGGCTCAGGTCGAACAGCTCAAAGAAGATATCGCAGCCATTGCTGCAACCCTGGCAAATCTCGGCACGCAGACGGTTCGCGACGCCAAGCGCACGGCCAAGGAAACCTATAAAAGCGCATATCATCAGAGCGAAGATGTTGTCGGCGACTTGAAGAACAAAGCGCAGGACGTCGAAGCTCAGCTTACTGAAACCATCCGCGAACGCCCGATTGCATCGATAGCGACAGCACTTGGCGTCGGCTATCTTCTTGCGCTCCTCTCGCGCCGCTGATCCGCGCTATGCTGAAACTTCTCGCGCCAGTCGTGGCATCCCTTGCCGGTGAAGAGTTGAAGCTCCTCACCGGACGCGCCAAGCGCGCCGCTATTTTCGGTGCGGCAATCGCTGTCTTCGGCCTTATCGCGGTGGTGTTTCTTTGTGTTGCTGCTTTTCTGGCGCTTGCAGAGAATTACGGTGGCCCGATTGCAGCGCTCATTCTGGCGGGCTTGTCGCTGATCCTCGCTCTGCTCATTCTCGCAGTTCTGAAAATTCAGGCTGCAGCTGAGGAGAAGAAGCGCAAACAACGCATCGAAGCAGATAAGTCGGCTTTGATGGCCACTGCAGCCATCGCAACTGTGCCTTCGATTTTGAAACGGCCGATTTTGGCAGTCGCATTACCACTTGCAGGTATTGCTTTGGTTAGTCTGCTTTCAGACAAAAAGAAGCGCAAATAATATCGGACGGCTATGGTCGATAATAGCCATAGCCGTCTTCTTCATTGCTCATCAATTTTACTTTGTTGCGTCGTCGGATTTCACATTTGCGAGGGATGCGAGCCGCACGATGACGCGCGTGCCTGAGCCGTTCTCAGCCAAAGCATAGACCGGCTTTTCGCCAAACTGCATACAGAGCTGCTCGACAACCAGCGTTCCGAGACCCGTCTGTTCCTTAACATCCGCCGTGCTGTTCTTCTGCCAGCCCACGCCGTTATCCTCTACGATCAACGCAGGGGTTCCGGTATCGTCATCCAGCGTGAAGCTTACGGAAATCTCACCTTCGGAACGACCCTTGAAGGCGTGCTTGACGGCATTGGTTATAAGCTCGCCCAAAATGATGCCGATGGTGGTGACATCTCGCGCCTTCAGATCAAGCGGTGCAAAATCCGTATGGAAGCTGATCTTGCGGTCCTCGCCAATGGCATTGCGAATATCTTCGATAACAGTCTCGAGGAATTCATCGACCCGAGTCGATTCCATATCTTCGCCAAGCCTTAGCCTGCGATGTGCCGTCGAAACGGTCTGAACACGGTCGCGTGCAGCAGAGAGCGCAGCGCGTGCTTCTTCACTCTGTGTCTGGCGCAATTGCAGCCCAAGCAGTGACGACACTGTTGCCAGCGAATTGCCGATGCGATGATTGGAATCCTGCAACAAAATCTCGACGCGCTTGCGCTCGTGTTCAGCGATTGCGCGTTCCTGTTCCAGTTCCATCGTCCGTTCTCTCACACGCTCTTCAAGAAGCTCCTTCTCCGAGCGCAACACAGTCTGCCCTTCAATGAGGGCACGCGCTGTACGCTGAACGCGTGTGAAAAGCAAAAAGCCCAGCATGACAGCCGAGATCAGCGCAACGATCGACGCAGCGGTCATCCAGTAGCGCATCCGATCAATATGCGCGTTGCGTTCAGCCAGTTCACGTTCTTCGATATCGATAAACTGGGAAACTGTATCGGAGAGCTGGTCCATGAGGATTTTGCCCTCATCACCCCTCACCTTGTTGATCGCCTCCTGCACCTTACCGGCCTTGGCAAGATTAATCGTTTCACGCACGTCATCATGCGCGCGCTCGACCAGCGCTTTTATCTTTCGAACACGAGCATCCTGTTGTGGATTGTCCTGCGTCAGCGCCGCAAGGTCGGACATGGTCTGATCGATGTTCACGATAGAGCGCTGATACAGTTCAAGATAGGTATCATCGAGCGTCAGAAGATAGCCGCGCCGGCTCATCTCGATGTTATATGCAATTCTGGTCACGCGTCCGACCTGCTCACGCAGCTCGAAATTCTTCGATATATCAACGACCTGACTGTTAACACCGGAAGAAAGAAACAGCGTTATCAATGCCGAAAGCAAAACCAGACTGAGCGACACGATAAGAGCAATCGGTCGCCATGACGGCTTAATAACGCGGTTTGAAAAGGCTGCTGGCAAAGGTCGGTCCACGATAAATCTTTTAGAGCATTTCCTGCTTTGATTGGATCATTGAAAATGCTCGATCCGTTTGTTTTTACGCGCATCTTGCTCCGAAAACCGCGCCGCACTTTTCGGAATGCGCATTAAGCTTTGGCCTCGCGTTTCAGGCATCCCTATCTGGTCCGCACGTCAACGTTTTGAAGCTGCAAACCAGCGCCAGAGAGCGTGAACGTTCTCTGGCGCTGGTATAGTTAACAAATATTAGTAAAGCGAAATCTTCAAGTCGATAAAGCCTACAGCATAATTCCTTAAACTTGAATCAGTTTAAGGTAAAATTATGCTGTAAATATAGGTGTTAGAGCGACCTTTGTGCGCCCAAGAGGGCGCACGGCGCTCTAGTGGCCGTTTTTAGTTCCAACATTTGCTCAGCGCATGCACCGCTGGATGCAAATGTTGAAGTCAGACGACGACTGTCAGGCAAAACTTCTCAAAGTTACGCGAGAGGAATCGGCATCCGGACCATAATCGCCATCGCCTTCGATCTTCAAAATCTCTTGCAGACGCGTACGGGCGCGGCTCACACGGCTCTTGATTGTGCCAACAGCACATCCGCAAATCTCTGCAGCTTCCTCATAGGCAAAGCCCGATGCACCAATCAGAATAATGGCTTCGCGCTGGTCATCCGGCAACTGTTCAAGAGCTGCCTTGAAATCCTGCAGATCAAGCGTGCCATATTGGGAAGGATGCACTGCAAGCTGTTCGCTGAAGATACCATCCGTATCTTGCACTTCGCGACCACGCTTACGCATCTGCGTGTAGAATTCATTGCGCAGAATTGTAAACAGCCAAGCCTTCATGTTGGTGCCCAACTCGAAAGAATCCTGCTTGGCCCAGGCTTTCATGATTGTGTCCTGAACGAGATCGTCGGCGCGGTCATGCTTACCGATCAACGATACTGCAAACGCGCGCAAGCTAGGCAAGGACGCGAGCAGTTCGCGCTTGAACTGCGCCAACTCCTCAGCCGACGGAACCAGTGTTCTGCTCACGCATACTCTCCTGTTCAACCTGATCGAGTTTTTCCAGCAAATCCAGAAAACGATCCGGAATGGTCTCGTCCTGTATCGAAGTATAAAGCGCTTTTAGTTTGAGACCCACTTCGCAGTTCGGACCCAAAATGTCCTTCCGGACGCGCCCGTTAAGCCGTAACCCAGCCCCGTTCGCATGAAGGTTTTTCTTTTCAGTCATCTCTAATTAAATCCAGGCATCAAGCCATGTTCCACTGTTACCAAGCCCCTGCTCGACAGCCTAAATGCACCCGATCTCAAAAAGTTCCCTAATTTATCGCATCTGCATGGAACTTTTTTAAATCCGTGGCGTTTTGAGTACCATAATGCCGCGCTCTATAACATTCTCCAGAAACTTTCGGGTTTCAGCGGTGTATGTAGAAAAACAAGAATTGCGGCAGTGAGGAGTCTCAGAATCATGACGTTATCGACGCGTATTGCGCCGCACCTTCCCTATCTTCGCCGTTTTTCGCGCGCCCTCACCGGGTCGCAGGCTTCGGGTGATGCATATGTAGCAGCCACATTGGAAGCCCTGATCGCAGATATAAGCATTTTCCCGCAGGCCTCCGCAGACCGGATCGCGCTTTATCGACTTTTCTGCAATCTTTACAAAACGGCCTCTGTTCAAATTCCGGAACCCGCTTCCGAGTTTGCTTGGGAAAAACAGGCAGCGCGCAATCTCTCACATATTGCCCCCTTGCCGCGACAGGCATTTCTCCTCGTCGCAGTCGAAGGTTTCAACGATCGTGAAGCAGCCGAAATTCTCGAACTCGAAGATGGTGAGTTCGGGCGAATTCTTGCAGCAGCTTCCACCGAAATCTCGAAGCAAGTTGCAACCCGCATCATGATTATCGAAGACGAGCCGCTCATCGCCATGGATATCGAGCAGATGGTGGAGAGCCTCGGCCATGAGGTCGTGGGTATTGCACGCACCAAAGATGAAGCGCTTGAGCTTTATCGCAAAGAAAAGCCGCGCATGGTCCTCGCCGACATCCAGCTTGCCGACGGCAGTTCGGGTATCGATGCAGTCAACGAAATTTTGCAGGACGATACCGTTCCCGTGATCTTCATCACGGCCTTCCCCGAACGCCTCCTGACGGGAGAACGACCAGAGCCGACGTTCCTGGTGACGAAGCCATTTAACCCGGACATGGTCAAAGCGCTCATAAGCCAGGCTCTGTTCTTTGAGGAAGCTGCGCAGGTTGCTGCGTAAAGTTTCTGCACATAGAGCGACCTTTGTGCTGTAGCCGGTAAGTTAGCCCCCCTGTAAAGATCCGCTCTTTTCAGGGGGATTGGCTTTAAAGCGCATAGCGAAAGACCTGAATTCGCTTTCTCATAGCTGCGCACGAGGCAAATAACCATCCGTTTGAAAAAGCGTGATTTTTTTGGGGGCGGGACCTGTAAATTGTCTATTTCGAGGAACCAAAAGCATAGATCGAACGTTTCTCTTTCAATCAGTGAAGAGGAGATTCAAAATGCTTTATTACGCTCTCGTTTTTCTCGTCGTAGCTCTGGTAGCAGGTGCTCTGGGCTTCGGTGGTATCGCCGGTGCTTCAGCAGGTATTGCTCAGATTCTGTTCTTCGTATTCCTTGCCCTGTTGGTCGTATCTCTGATCGCATCGGCTATTCGCAAGGCGTAATAGACAGAAATCTGCTTACAGGCGGGGGGCGCTATATCGCCTTCCATAAGCCCAAAGAACCATCGCGCCGTTGTATGGCCTCAAACAACGGCGCGATTATTGGTTTTCATAACAAATCAAAACCTTTGAGCCCTATGACAGTCAGCATCCATTCTAACACAATGCCGAGTGTCGTTCATTTTTCCAGTACCAGCTTTTATAAGTCACCAGTCAATTTTGATTCTAAAACGGGCGGCAGTTGAGGCATTCATGGCAGCATCACACCAATCCCTCAAAGACACAGAGCCCGATGCTTCACGTTTGCGCGCACTGCTGAGAGCTGTCCGTAACAGCAATGTTTGCGTTCTGTATCAGACGCCCGACCTTTTCTATGCCTGGGGTGAAAATATTCCATCCTATTGGCAGGAAAAATGGAGAGTTGGCGGTCAGGATTGCGATTTCATTTTCTCAACCTCCATGTCCCGGCTCGATCACGCCAAACGCACGGCGTTGGAAAGTGGAACCGCACAGAATGTCGAGCTCGCCATCAACGACGGCGACAAGCTGCGCTGGATAGAATTTCACATCGACTGCGATCGTGATTCTGAGGGCAATGTGCTCGGTCTTGTTACGACCGCACTTGAGATCAGCGAAATGAAACGCCGTGAGCAGGTGTTGAAAACACTGCTCCGCGAAGTCAGTCACCGCTCCAAGAATCTACTCGCCATCGTGCAAAGCATTGCGAGCCAGACTGCTCGCTTCACCGATTCTGTTGATGATTTCCTTCTCAAGTTTCGCGGCCGCATACAGTCCCTCTCCTATTCACAGGACCTGGTGACGGATTCCAATTGGCACGGAGCGTTGTTTCTCGACCTCGTTCATTCGCAGATCGAGAAATATATCGACATCAATGATGACCGCCTGACTGTCGAAAGTGATAATCCCTATCTCTTCCCGGGCGCGGCTTTGCATGTCGGCTTGGCGTTGCATGAACTGATTATCAATGCGACCTCTTTTGGCGGCCTCTCTATCCCTTACGGTCGCGTGGTGATTTCTGCAAAAATCCACCGCTCCGAAAAAGGCGATGAAGAACTCGTCATCCATTGGGAAGAAACCAATCCGGCCATGCCAGAGGTTTATAATCATGACCCGCGCTTTGGCAGTGCAGTCCTGCAACGGATCGTGCCAGCGGCCGTTGGCGGCAAGGCAGATTACCGCGTCGATGGCGCAGGTGCCGTCTATTCCCTGACAGTGCCGGCCGAACAGTTCGATTCCTGAACTGCATATTCTAAACATCAATTATACCAAGGCGGCTCAAGATGCTGACGGATCACGCCTGGAACAAGTTCAGTTGCCACTTGAGCTTGAACAAAACTCCATGAGTCATACTCGTGGAGTTTTTGCATTAACGCGCATCCCGGAAAGGGTGAAACGCGCTCTACAGCATAAATCCTTAAACTTGAATCAGTTTAAGGTAAAATTATGCTGTAAATTTAGAGTGTTAGAGAGACCTTTATGCGCCCGAGAGGGCGCATGGCGCTCTAAAGCTGGATAAAAGAAAAGCCGTTATGGTCCTCACCACAACGGCTTTTCTTTGAATATGCGGAACGCCAGCTGCATAAACGGGGGCGTCTGCGCGGCATTCTCGCTGCCCACTTCATACGGGGAGATTGAAGCGGGCGATGAAGACCACTTGCGGGGCGGGTTGTGGTCTTCATATGCAAAACGCCGATGAGCGATTTTAGTTCCGTTAGGATTTTATTTTTTTACAATAAAGTTCGAGACGGTGATGAACGATCTCATAACCGAGCGTGCGGGCGATCTCTTCCTGCAGTTTTTCGATCTTGTCGGAGCGAAATTCGACGACCTCGCCACTGTCCATATCGATGATATGGTCATGATGGGCGCCACTCGCCTGTTCAAAGCGCGACGGCCCGCCAGCAAAAGCATGACGATGAATTGCGCCGCGCTCTTCCAGCAGCTTCATTGTCCGATAGACAGTCGAAAGCGAAATGCTGGTATCGATCTCGACCGCGCGCCGAAAAATCTCAAGCGCATCCGGATGGTCTTCCGTTTCGGTCAAAATATTGAGAATGATGCGGCGTGGCCGTGTAATTCGGACCCCAGCCTGCCGTAGCTCATACTCATAATCGGGTTTTTTGTGCGATTCACTCATAGCGCGATTATGCACCTCCCGAGCGCCAGTTGCAAATTTTCGCAACTGGCATTGGAACATCTCCCCAGACCATTTATCGCTCACGCCTGCTGAGGAACCCTTTTCATCGTGTAATCACAGATAGACAAGGGGCGAAAGGCTCAGAACCAGCCCTAGGAAAGCAACAGAGCTGCGCCAGTAAAACAGGCCCCAAAGACCAAAAAGGATCCCTACCGGCGCCGTGTAAACACAGAAAATGACGAGGTAGCCGTCGCTACCCACGCCGAAGAAGACGATGTAATAGAAAATGAATGCCGTCACGGCCCCAAAAATCAGGGATATGATCGCCGAGAAGCACCAATTCCGCTTTCTGACAGATTTCGATTGGTTCATGCCCGGCCAGTTCCTCGATTAAGTTCCTGAGCAGAACATAACATAATGACACGCCGGCAATATCAGCGGCTAAGGGGCACCCATCCGGAAATACGTGCCAGCCGCAGTACCAAAGCCACCTGATGTTGTCTCATCGCAGAACGGTGTCGGAACATTGAGCGTAGCCCCGTCGAGACGCAACATCAGAGGGCCACCATCACCTTTGAATTCAGCCTCACTGGCTGATTTCTGCTCAAGCGCACCACTGAAGCTGCATACCCAGGTGCCGTTTGCCTGATCGGCAACATCAAGGCTCACGGTGAGCTTTCCGGATTGGTCCTTCTCGACATTAATGACGCCCCAGGCATTGCTCCATTTGCCTTCAAGCGAAGTGTTGTCGACAACCGACACCCAGTTCAGGAACTCTGCACGCATTTCTGTCCGGTCATGCAAGCCGGTCAGTCTGTTGTCCAGATTGGACAGATTGCTTTCAAATGCTTCAGACCGGGTCTTGATAAAGGCGGCCTGATCGTTGCGAAGCGCTGTCTTCAAGGCCGGGCTGGATCTTTCAAGCAGTGCAGAATAGGCCAGCGACATCGCGCGATCCGCTTCGGCAATATCCGGCTTGGAGCAAATTGCTTTTTCCGTTGCGCTCGAAGCTTTATCACAATCGAACCCGGCCTGAGCCAGTGCCGGAACCTGCAAGGGTGCGTAAATTCCCAAAGCGGCGCTTAAGATAAAGGCGTATTTCGTAAGACGCATTTTTTCACTCTCAGTATTCTAGCGGTTCGACTTGTGTCGACCTGTCTTTAATCGGGAGTAGATTTGTCGCAAACATTATCAGTTACTTATTTCATTAAGCGACGTTGAGATGGAATGCTAGAGACATCAGGCATCTCAAAAAGTGCGCGTGCATGTTTGCCACAAATTGACGTCATATCAATTTGCAAGTCGATCGATTTGATTGAGGTTGTTGAAATGATTGGTACGCCCAAGGGGAATCGAACCCCTGTTTGCGCCGTGAGAGGGCGCCGTCCTAACCGCTAGACGATGGGCGCGGAGCAAAAGCTACTGCCGATATAAGCCTGAAAAGGCCCGAGTGCAATCAAGAGCACAATAATATGCTAAAATTGGAAAAGGCGGCATCGCTGCCGCCCTCAAACTCATCGATTACTCGACATTGCCGAGTTTAATACGGCCAACGATGCGAGATTCGCGATAGTCGTAAACGATAATTTCCGTGCCGCCATCCGGCAGCAATGTTTCCAGCGAAAGCTGCTGACCAGAAAGGCTCTGCGACAACAGGCGTGTGCCCGGTGCAAGTTCAATCTGCGATTCGATCAACTTGACTGGTTCCGGCTGAGGGGGTGCAATTGCAGCCTGTCCTGGAATGTCGGAACGGGCAGCTTCGGTCTCTGTTGCGTCCGGAGCACGATTGATCTTGTAGACAACTGCGACAAGCACAGCCATAAGACCAATCAACATAACACCAATGGAAACCGCAAGCAGACGGATCATCTTGCGACGGACTTTCTCCATCGCTGGATCAAGCGGGGGTTCCGGCTGTTGCTCTTCCGGATAATAGCCCTGCTGATAGTCCTGATATCCGGAATCCTGCTGATTCTGATATCGGGGATAGTGTGGATCCTGCATTAAATGACTCCGGTTCATGCACCCGCGTGGGCGCGTGATAACGAAGGGAAGAGACAATTGAAAGAACTAATTGCCGACCTCGATGCTGCAGGCAAAAGATTAGACCAGTGGCTGGCCGCAGCATTGGGGCCGGAACTCTCCCGCAGTCGCGTCCAGTCCCTGATTGCTGATGGCCATGTGACCATCGATGATGTCCCTGCCAGTGGTGCAAAGCAAAAGCTGCGCGAAGGTATGAAGATTACCGTCGTGCTGCCAGAGCCTGAACCTGCCGACCCGCAAGGCGAAAACATCCCGCTGGATATTCTCTATGAAGACGATGATCTCATCGTCATCAACAAACCCGCAGGTCTGGTTGTCCATCCGGGCAACGGCAACTGGACGGGAACGCTCGTCAATGCCCTCATATATCATTGTGGCGATAGCTTGTCCGGCATCGGAGGAATCCGTCGTCCGGGCATCGTTCACCGTCTCGACAAGGATACCAGCGGCGTCATGGTCGTTGCCAAGAACGACCATTCCCATCGGCATTTAAGCGAGCAGTTTGCCGATCATGGCCGTACCGGCGATCTGGAACGCGCCTACCTCGCGCTTGTCTGGGGCATGACCGAGCGTCCGCAGGGCTATATCGACGCCCATCTTGGCCGCTCGCATCGCGACCGCACCAAACAGGCAGTCGTCAACGAAGAACGTGAAGTTGCCCGCCATGCCATCACACACTATTCGACGATTGAAAAATTCGCCCCGCGCGAAGATGCGACAGCCTTGGCCTCGCTCGTCGAATGCCGCCTTGAGACCGGACGCACCCACCAGATCCGCGTCCACATGGCTCATATCGGCCATCCTCTCGTCGGCGACATGGATTATGGCAGCGCATACAAGACCAAGGCAAACAAGCTACCTGAGCCACTGAAAAACGCGGTGCAGGGTTTCCATCGTCAGGCGCTACATGCCTTTTTGCTGGCATTCACCCATCCGACAACGGAAGAAATCATGCGTTTTGAAGCGGATGTACCCGAAGATATGGAGCAGCTTCTGGAAAATTTCCGCCAGCACTCTATATAATATTGATAAATCTAGCAGTTTCACACTGCATGAAACGACCTGTAAAAATTGCATTTTCAGGGCGGAAACACGGTATCTTGAAAGGTTGCAGCCCATTCGGTGCAGCCCTTTAAGCTTGGGCAACTGTTCACATTCTAGTGACACATTGTTTCATGAGGTTAAGGATCGTGTTTTCGCCAAAATCATACCTATATATGTAAGCTCACGATGGAAGTGCAGGAGGCAGCCAGCGTGACAGGTTCGCCAAAAGGGAGCCTGAAATTATAAAGGAGGGTGCTCTATGGCCCAGGTTAATCTCCCAAGCATCACATCCGGTGACGGTGGCCTAACCCGTTATCTGGAAGAAATTCGCCGCTTTCCAATGCTTCAGCCGCAGGAAGAATACATGCTGGCGAAGCGCTATCACGAGCACACTGATCCGAAAGCCGCACACAAGCTGGTGACCAGCCATCTTCGCCTCGTCGCGAAGATTGCAATGGGCTATCGCGGTTATGGCTTGCCAATTGGCGAAGTCATCTCCGAAGGCAATGTCGGTCTCATGCAGGCAGTCAAGCGCTTCGAGCCGGAACGCGGCTTCCGCCTGGCCACATATGCGATGTGGTGGATCAAGGCTTCGATCCAGGAATATATCCTGCGTTCGTGGAGCCTTGTGAAGATGGGTACGACTGCCAACCAGAAGCGCCTGTTCTTCAATCTGCGCAAGATGAAGAGCAAGATTCAGGCGCTGGACGATGGCGATCTCAACCCCGATCAGGTCAAGCAGATTGCGACCAAGCTGAAGGTTAGCGAAGACGAAGTGGTTTCCATGAACCGCCGTCTGTCGGGTGACGCTTCGCTCAATGCGCCACTGCGCGCAAGCGAAGGTGAATCGGGCGAATGGCAGGATTGGCTCGTTGACGATAGCAGCAGCCAGGAACAGGTTCTGATCGAGCAGGACGAACTGGAAAGCCGCCGCTCGCTGCTTGAACAGGCCATGGACACGCTCAACGAACGTGAACGTCGCATCTTTGAAGCCCGCCGCCTTTCGGAAGACCCAATGACGCTGGAAGATCTTTCCGGCGAGTTTGGCATCAGCCGTGAACGCGTGCGCCAGATCGAAGTGCGTGCCTTTGAAAAAGTACAGGCTGCCGTCAAGGCTGCAGCTTTTAAACAGCAGAAGGCGTTGAACCATGTCGAGGAAGCTCACGCCTGAAACTGATAATTTTCAGACCCTTCTACTGCCGCAAAGTGGGAAACCGTTTTGCGGCAGTTTGCTTTTGAAATGTATCAAGAAAAACAAAGTCTGATTTTCATACAGGATCGGGTTTCGAACCGCCTAAGCATCATTCGATGCAACCTGTCATCCAACCGATAAAAAACCGTCAAATAACTGTAATGGAATGGCTTTAGGCAACGTGACGTGTTTCACCGAAGCCTGAAGGTCTCCCAATGAAAAAGCTCCTGCTTGCTGCAACGCTCGCTCTTACTGCTGCCACTGCTGTATCTGCGTCTGAATATGTCTCTTATCTGGACTATCCTCAGAAAGAGCAGGACGGAAAAGAATTCTTCACTGCCATTGAAATCCCACAGGGCAGCTTCACCAAATACGAAATCAACGACAAGACCGGCCACATCATCGTCGATCGCTATCAGTCGATGCCAGTCGTCTATCCGGCCAACTACGGCTCGATCACCAGCACGCTGGCAGGCGACGGTGATCCGCTCGACGCGCTCGTCTACACCCGCGAACCAATCGTTCCAGGCGCAATCATCAAGGTTCGCCCAATTGGCGTTCTCAAGATGATCGATGGCGGCGAGACCGACGATAAGATCGTCGCTGTCCCTACCTCGAAGATCGACCCGACCTATGACAACATCAAGGAAATTGCTGATCTGCCAAAGATCGAGCAGCAGCGCCTTGAAGCTTTCTTCCGCGTTTACAAGCAGCTGCCTGAAGGCCGCAAGTCCGTTGAACTCGGCGGCTTCGATACTGCTGAAACCGCAGCAAACGAAGTAGCCAAGGCGATCAAGGCTTTCTCTGAAAAGAAATAATCAAGCGTTATATCGCTGAAACGAAAAGGCCGCTCAAAGCGGCCTTTTTTATTTCGTCTCGTTTAGCTTGCGCCCAGAACGTCGTTGAAGACTTTCTCGCCCGGAACACCTTTTTCAAGGCTGATCAGTGCGCGACGGCCATTGCGATAGGAAATCGGAATATCGATCCACTGCAAACGACGCATCAGCGAAAGATTGGTGTCCTGTGCAGTCTTTGCGTCATTAAGCCAGATAATGAAGAAATTATCCGCAATCTTGGAAGGAACTGCAATCAGCGGATTGCCAGCTGCCTGTTCCGTATCCTTGAACGTTATACGCTGCACATTATCGACGACACCGCCGGCAAAATTATCCGGAACGGTGAAGACCATTTCGATCAGATGGCTCGCTGGAATCGACTGATCCGTATTTTTGCGGACCGTCATTTTCAGCTCAACCTTGCTGTCAGGCATGGTGACGCTGGCGCGAATAGCTGGAGCTGCAGGCTCACCCTCACTCGGGCTTTCCTGAATTTCCGACCAGACGACATTGCCGCGTTCAACAGAACCTGATTCCGTGCCGCCACGTTCTTCATAAAGCAGCGCCTGCTGGCCAACGGCCACGGCCTGCTGAGGCTGCTGCTGATTCTGGGTATTGGTTTGTTCGGCACCAGGCGTTGAAGCCGCGGTCGACTTGCCTTCACCCAAACCGTTCTGACCGCCCGATGGACCGTCATCGACTTCGCTGCCATCCGGCATCAGACGCTGCGTCATCTTCTGTTCTTCAGGCGTTGACGGCTGCTGACCGGTTTGTGTCTCGCCCGTCTGCGGCTGTTCGGAGCCTGCAGTCTGTCCCGCCGGAGGCGTTTGCCCGTCAGGCTGTTGTGCTGTACCGCTATCGCCGCTTGCCGGTGCGTCGCTGCGACCAAGGCTTGATGCCAATTCCTGAAGCTTGTCCTTGTTTGCCCAAACACCATAGCCTGCGCCACCAAGAGCGAGTACAGCAATAAGACCGATGATTAGCCCCTTGTAGGAACGCTTTCCCTTCGGGCTGCTGCGTTCGGTATATTCACCGCGACGTGCAAAGGCCTTCTCGTCTGCGCGATTCTGGTCGCGTTCCACTCCCCAGTCATCGCGACGACCGGACTGAACCTGCGATGCTTCATCTTCTTTGTCATGGTCATCATCCGAGTAGCGGGGCTCGGTTGCGATCTGCGGTTCGCGATCTGCATAAGAAGATGTGTTTGCCGCACGCGTTGATTCGTGCAGAAAATCTTCCAACGGATCGGTCTGGGGTTCTTCAAAAGCCGGTTGGGAAGCTGGAGGCGCATAAAAGGCTTCAACTTCTTCAATAGCGTCTTCGAGGATTTTGCGCTGGCGAACAGCGACAACTTGCGAGGCATTCGCCGTCACAAGCTTCTGTTCAATCGTCGCGCGTGCCTTTGCATAGACACGCTGCCGCAGTTCAGGCGATTTGTCTGCCTGCGCATCGATTGTCTTTTTCAGAACCGCTACAAAATCCGCCATGCCGTTTTACCCAGTTTCCGCGAGTTCGAAATGCAGTAAATGTCTCAATAATCACAATAATCGATGGAAAGCAAAGGTTGCGGCAACGATTAAGTGAACGCTTTCAAAATGATCGCGAAAAAACCTTAAAAAAATACCCGGTCCGCCATGATGACAAACCGGGTGTTTTATTTTTGCAGAACCGAAGTTCAGATCAATCAATCCTGAAATGGATCGGTAACGAGGATCGTGTCTTCGCGTTCAGGGCTCGTCGAAAGCATTGCAACCGGCGCGCCGATCAGCTCTTCGATGTGGCGGACATATTTGACAGCCTGCGCTGGAAGATCGTTCCACGAACGCGCACCAGCTGTCGTTTCCGACCAGCCCGGCAGCGTTTCATAGATCGGCTTCACGCGGGCCTGCGCACCCATCGAGGATGGCAGATAGTCGATGCGCTTGCCATCAAGCTCATAGGCCACGCAGATCTTGATTTCTTCAAGACCGTCGAGAACATCAAGCTTGGTCAGTGCAATACCGGTGATGCCCGAAGTGCGAACCGTCTGACGAACGATAACGGCATCGAACCAACCGCAACGACGCTTACGACCCGTCACCACGCCAAATTCATGGCCCTTGGTGCCGAGGAATTCGCCAATTTCATCGTTGAGTTCGGTCGGGAACGGACCTTCACCAACGCGGGTGGTGTAAGCCTTGGTAATGCCGAGAACATAACCAATTGCTGTCGGACCAAGACCCGAACCGGCAGCTGCCTGACCGGCAACAGTGTTGGACGAGGTGACGAACGGATAGGTGCCGTGGTCGTTATCAAGAAGCGCGCCCTGCGCACCTTCGAAAAGGATACGAGCTCCAGCCTTGCGGCGTTCGTCGAGAACGCGCCAGACCTGATCGATATAAGGGAGAATCTTGTCTGCAACCGAGGTCAGCTCTTCAAGAATGGTCGCAACCGCGATTTCCTCAAGGCCCATGCCGCGACGCAGCAGATTGTGGTGAGCAAGCAGACGCTCAACCTTTGGCTCTAAGGTGTCTGGTTCGGTCAGATCGATGACGCGGATCGCACGACGGCCAACCTTGTCTTCATATGCAGGGCCGATACCGCGCTTAGTAGTGCCAATCTTGAGGCCTTCAGTAGCGCCTTCACGCATCGCATCCAGTTCGCGATGAACGGACAGAATAAGCGGTGCGTTTTCTGCAATACGCAGAACTTCAGGGGTGATTTCGATGCCCTGGCCGCGCAGCTTTTCGACTTCCATGACGAAATGGTGCGGGTCGACCACAACACCATTGCCGATCACGCTCAATTTGCCGCGTACAAGGCCGGATGGCAGAAGCGAAAGCTTGTAGCTGACGCCATCGATGACAAGCGTATGACCCGCGTTATGACCGCCCTGATAGCGCACGATCACATCGGCGCGCTCGGACAACCAGTCCACGATCTTTCCCTTGCCTTCGTCGCCCCATTGCGACCCGACGACAACTACATTCGCCATTGAGAAAACTCCTCGGTACGGCATCTCAGCCGTAAATATAGCCCAAGGATCGCAAGCAAACCCCGTCAATGAAACGCGGGGTGCTGATCCCTCGTCTCTATACAGACTCAATCCCGCTTGCGCGACTCTTTCATGCAGAAAATGCGAATATTTTCACGAAAACGTGGGAAAACGGCTCGCAAAACGTGGAAAACCATGGCTAAGCGGTGTCAAGAATATGGTTATTTCGCGGCAGAACGCCTTTCAGCCGGCGCGAACCATATAGAGCGCCTCGTCCGAATAGCCTTTCAGCTTTTCTTCGAGTGCGGTCACATCGCGGGTAACAAAGCCCTTTTTCTCCCAGAATCCCTGAGAACCATTCACCGCAACAAGAGCCATGGTGACGAAGCCATCCCGCTCTGCCTGAGCAGCCATCAGCTCGACCACACGCGATGCCTGCCCGCCTGAGCGGACCACCGGCAGAAGTGCGATGTCGTGAATATAATATGTGCTGATTTCCTTCGGCAGCTCACCGAGAATCGAATTCAACGCAGGAACCGAATCGAGTTGCCATGGATGGCTGATGCCGTAACCGAGAATTTCGCTGCCATTGGCCAGCACAAAACAACCGGCCGGATAGACTTTGAAGCGGTCCCGGAAGACCGCCTCATCCTCGAAGAAGTCGGGATGAACGACATTGGCCACGGCTGTTACGCGCGCTATATCCTGCGCTTGCATTCGCCGCCATTCTGCCTGTTCAATCCCGTCTGTCATGTCGCTCAAGCTTCCTCGATGTTAAATTCCAAAGGTCTTGCCGCCTTGATTGCCTCTTGAGCAATGAGTTCGTCAAGTGCTGCTTGTGGAATCCTGTCATCGACATAAAGCATCGCAATGGCATCACCGCCCGGATGATTACGTCCGAGAGCGAAGTTTGCGATGTTGATGTTGTGCTTGCCGCAGATCGTTCCGAGCAGACCGATCATGCCTGGAATGTCGACATTGGTGACATAAAGCATGTGCGGACCGACTTCCGCATCAAGGTTGATTCCCTTGATCTGGATGAAACGGGCCTTACCGTCAGAGAAGCACGTTCCTGCAATCGAGCGTTCACGTTCAGTGGTCTTCACGGTCAGCTTGATATAGCCGTCGAAGATACCCGACTTGTCGCGCTTGATCTCGGAAACGATGATTCCACGTTCCTTCACCATGATCGGTGCAGAAACCATGTTCACGTCAGCAACCTGCGGACGGATCAGACCGGCAAGTGCGGCACTAACCAGAGCGCGGGTGTTCATGCCAGCTGTGGAGCCGTCAAAAAGCACTTCGACTTCCTGAATTGGCTCGTCCGTCACCTGACCGACAAAAGCACCCAGAACTTCTGCGAGCTTGACGAATGGCTTGAGACGCGGCGCTTCCTCTGCAGTGATCGACGGCATGTTGATCGCGTTGGAAACAGCACCCTTGACCAGATAATCCGACATTTGCTCGGCCACCTGGATCGCCACATTTTCCTGCGCTTCGGAAGTCGAAGCACCAAGATGCGGTGTGCAGACCACGTTGGGCAGATTGAACAATTCGTTGTCTGTTGCGGGCTCAGTCTCGAAAACATCGATACCAGCACCGGCAACATGGCCGGATTTCAGTGCTGCAACCAGATCCTTTTCAACGATCAGACCGCCGCGTGCACAGTTGATAATGCGGACACCCGGCTTGGTCTTAGCCAGTGCGTCGGCATTGATGATGCCGCGTGTCTTGTCGGTCAGTGGCGTGTGCAGCGTGATGAAATCGGCACGCGCCAGAAGCTCATCAAGCTCCAGCTTTTCGACGCCAAGTTCCTGCGCCCGCGCTTCCGATAGAAACGGATCAAACGCAACAACATGCATCTTGAGGCCGATACCGCGTGCTGCAACCACAGCACCAATATTGCCACAGCCAACCACACCAAGCGTCTTGCCTGTGATTTCCACGCCCATGAAGCGGTTCTTTTCCCACTTGCCAGCGCGCGTGGAAACGTCAGCTTCGGGGAGCTGACGCGCAACTGCAAACATCAGTGCAATTGCATGTTCTGCAGTAGTGATCGAATTGCCGAAAGGCGTATTCATCACAATGATACCACGGCGCGATGCTGCCGGAATATCGACATTGTCCACGCCAATCCCGGCGCGACCAATGACCTTGAGCTTCGTTGCTGCTGCGATCAGCTTTTCCGTTGCCTTGGTAGCGGAGCGGATAGCAAGACCATCATATTGGCTGATGACTTCGAGCAGTTTTTCTTTGTCCTTGCCAAGATCTGGCAGGTAATCAACTTCAACGCCGCGGTCTTTGAAAATCTGAACGGCGGTCGGCGACAATTTATCGGATACGAGTACGCGAGGTGCCATAAGGGCCTCCTTCGAATTGTACGATAATGAAAGGCAAGCAGGCTATGGCCGTCCCAACTCCGGCCACAGCTCTCTACATCGCTTGCGATTATGCAGCGGCTTTCAGAGCAGCTTTCTGTGCAGCAAAGGCCCAGTCGAGCCATGCAGTCAGGGCTTCAAGATCAGAAGCTTCAACCGTAGCACCCGCCCAGATACGCAAACCGGAAGGCGCATCGCGATACGCACCGATGTCGAAGGCAACGCCTTCTTTTTCGAGCGCCGAGACGATGCCCTTGGCAAAAGCTCCCTGTGCATCAGCCGAAAGTGCCGTCACTTCCGGATCAACAATCGTCACGCAGACCGACGTGTTGGAGCGCGTTTCAGGCTTTTGAGCCAGATTAGCGATCCATGGCGTCCGCTCGATGAAAGCATCAAGCACAGCGAAATTTGCATCCGCACGTCCGACAAGACCGTCGAGACCGCCGACAGAACGCGCCCAGCTCAGCGCATCGAGATAATCTTCAACGCAGAGCATCGAAGGGGTGTTGATGGTTTCGCCGACGAAGATGCCTTCGATCAGCTTGCCGCCAGAAGTCAGGCGGAAAATCTTCGGCAGCGGCCATGCTGGCTTATAGCTTTCCAGACGCGCAACAGCGCGTGGGGAAAAAATGAGAATGCCGTGTGCGCCCTCGCCGCCAAGCACTTTCTGCCATGAGAAAGTGACAACATCGAGCTTTGCAAAATCAAGACGCTGCGCGAAAGCAGCCGAGGTCGCATCGCAAATGGTCAGGCCTTCACGATTTGCAGGAATGAAATCTGCATTGGGCACGCGAACGCCGGATGTGGTGCCGTTCCAGGTGAAAACGACGTCACGGTCGAAATCAACCTCAGCAAAATCAACCAGTTCGCCATAGGGCGCAACAAAGCTGCGGGTATCTTCCAGCTTGAGCTGCTTGATCACGTCTGTGACCCAGCCCGAGCCGAAGCTTTCCCATGCGACCATATCAACGCCGCGCTCACCGAGCAGCGACCACAAGGCCATTTCCACCGCACCCGTGTCGGATGCAGGCACGATGCCAATGCGGTAATCAGCCGGAACGCCGAGAATTTCGCGGGTAAGGTCGATGGCTTCTTTCAGCTTGGTCTTGCCGATTTTCGCACGGTGCGAACGGCCAAGCGGCGCATCGGCAAGCGCTTGAAGCGACCAGCCGGGGCGTTTAGCACAGGGACCTGAAGAAAAATTAGGGTTAGCCGGGCGAACTGCCGGCTTCGCAATCGTCGTCATTTTGTTTCCTATCCTCTCAGATAGCACGCGCCTCGTTGGGGAGGCGTGGCCCGCTGATGAAAATATCGGAAAGCAAAAATTTCACAAGACCGTATAAGGCTTATTTTTTCTAAAGCGCCGTGCGCCAGAACAGGCGCACAAAGGTCGCTCTAACACTTTAAAATTACAGCATAATTTCACCTCAAACTGACTCAAGTTTAAGGATTTATGCTGTAAACCCGCCGGAATAGCACCGGCGGGTTCGAATGCCAGAGGATTTACTTCTCGGATGGCTTTTCTTTCATGCGCGCATAATAGCTTGCGATGAGCGCACCTGAAACATTGTGCCACACACTGAAAACGGCACTCGGAACTGCCGCCAAGGGCGAGAAATGCGCATTCGCAAGAGCTGCGCCAAGGCCACTGTTTTGCATGCCGACCTCAATGCTGATTGCCTTGCGCTTTGCCAGAGAAAGACCCGCAGCGCGTGCGGCGAAATATCCCAACAGCAAACCAAAGCCATTATGCAGAACGACGACCGCGAAGATCAATGCACCAGACTGGGCAATTGCAACCTTATTGACCGCAACAACAGCTGCGACGATCAAAACAATGCCGATGACCGACACCAGCGGGAGCATTGGCACAGCTGCCTTCACAAGGCTTGGCATCAGCTTCTGCAGAATGAAACCAAGTGCAAGGGGTACGAGAATAACCTTGAGAATGCTGATGAACATGCTCATTGCGTCAACCGGCAAATACTGGCTTGCAAAGAACCAAACCAGAAATGGCGTTACCAGCGGGGCCAACAAGGTGGTCACGCTTGTGCAAGCAACGCTAAGGGCCACATCGCCTTTGCTGAGATAGGTCATCACATTGCTTGCCGTGCCACCCGGGCAACAGCCAACTAGAATTACGCCCGCAGCAACTTCCGGCGACATCGGAATAATGCGCGTCAGCAAAACTGCAAGGAGCGGCATAATCAGGAATTGGGCGAAAACACCAATCAATACTTCAAACGGTCGTTTGGCGACCTCCGCAAAATCCTTGGTCGAAATCGTAAGTCCCATGCCAAACATGATGATGCCCAGCAACACGACGATCCAAGGCGCGAAAACACTGAACGTCGATGGCAACAAAAAACCAAGTACGGCGAAGACGATAATCCAGACAGCAAAAGAGCGGCCGACAAAATCTGAAAAAGCTACAAGCGCTTTCATTTCTCTCCCTTCAGACTGCGTACAGTCTCGAAAAATGCTTCTATAAGGCAACGCCTCTCTGATGCGGCCTTCTAAGGGCATTTCGGAAGATATGAAATAAAAAATAGCCAGATTGCTAATTTATGGGCAATTTTGACGGGCTTATAGGATATAAAATGAAAAAAGCCCGGAAGGCTCCGGGCTTTATTTCAGGCTACAGTGTTTTAACCACCGAACATGTAGCGAAGACCCACACGGACATCGTGGATGTTCATGCCCTTGTCGTAGCCGTCGCCAACCCATTGATTGCCTTCAAACATCTTACCACCATTAATATGACGGAAGCGGTAACCAGCATCGAGCTTGAGGCTCTGTGTCAGATCAACAGATGCACCTGCCATAAGAGCATAGGTAAAGCGCCAATCGGAAGCGCCTTCCTGCATATTGCCATATCGCACATCATTCAGATCAGCCCATTTGACACGCGTGCCACCAATACCGGCGCCGACGTAAGGCGTTACACCGCCGAAATTGCCGAGATCTACATAGGCATTTGCAAGAAGTGAAAGGGCGGAATAATGGCCACGCTCGTCGGAAGCACAATCGATGTCGCCACCGCAATTTGCGCCAAACGTATTACCGTTAAACTTGGAACGCGTCATGTAATCGAGCGTAACATCGGTACGGAAGTAGTCTGTGACCTGATAGCCGACGCCACCACCGATCAAGAATGATCCTTTCAGATCGCCATGTAGCGTATTACTGCCGAAGGTTGGACCTCCAGAACCACATGTCGCACAATCATCAATTGTCGCATAATCAGCACGCTTGAACCGATTCCAAGAATAACCGATATCGCCACGCAAATACCAACCACCAACGGCTGGAGGAGCGACAACGACTTCCGGCACTGGCTCGATATAATCTGCAGCGAAAGCCGCAGGAGCCATTGCCGTCAGGGCAGCCGATACAGCAAGGCTTGCGCAAAAGGTTTTAATAAGACTGTTCATTCATCTGCCCCATCAATCTGTCACGCCACAACCGCGTCGGAACCGAGTTTTCAAAGGCAGAATATTCAGGAAAAGTTAAATACAACTTAACCTTGTTTTTTAACTACGTTTATTAACAGTTGCTAAACTACAATCTCTGCTGCGCCGGACAAAAAAATAGCGCGGACAAGCCGCGCCATTTCTATTGAGATCGGTGTTTTATCAGGCCGCAGCACTTTCCGAAGAAATCACGTTGATGATGTCATTGACGACCTTCTCAACGAGTGCGCGGTCATCGCCTTCCGCCATGACCCGGATGAGCGGTTCAGTTCCGGATGGACGAATAACCAGACGTCCCTGCGAACCCAGACGATCAGTCGCTTCGTCGATAGCGCTCTTGACCTTCTTGTTCTCAAGCGGCTTTCCGCCAGCAGTACGAACATTCTTGAGGAGCTGCGGCACCGGCTCAAACTTGCGGCACAATTCGCTTAGCGGCTTGTTCTCTTCCTGAGCAACAGCAAGAATCTGTAGCGCAGATACCAGACCGTCGCCAGTCGTTGCAAAATCCGACAAAACAATATGACCGGACTGTTCGCCACCAACATTGAAGCCATGCTCGCGCATATGTTCAACCACGTAGCGGTCGCCAACCTTGGTACGGGCCAGCGTCATATTGTGATCATGTAGGAAGCGCTCAAGGCCGAGATTGGACATGATCGTCGCGACAATGCCGCCGCCCTGCAGACGATCCGATTTAGCCCATGATTCGGCAATAACTGCCAGAAGCTGATCGCCATCGATCACGGTGCCGTTTTCATCGACAAGCAGAACGCGATCCGCATCGCCATCCAGTGCAATACCGACATCGGCGCGCACTTCATGCACCTTCTTCATCAGACCAATCGGATGGGTCGAGCCGCAATCCTCATTGATATTGATGCCGTTCGGCTCATCATTGATGGTGATGACTTCCGCGCCGAGTTCCCAAAGAGCTGCAGGCGCAACCTTGTAGCCCGCGCCATTGGCGCAATCGACCACAACGCGCAGACCATTAAGCGAGATATTGCGCGGCAGCGTGCGCTTAGCAAATTCGATATAGCGATAGATATCGCCGTCGACGCGCTTGGCCTTGCCCACTTCACCGTGGGTTGCGAGATGCGCGGACAGATCGCTGTCGATCAGGCTTTCAATCTTAAGCTCGATCTCATCGGACAGCTTGAAGCCATCAGGGCCAAACAGCTTGATGCCATTATCATAGAAAGGATTATGCGAAGCCGAGATCATCACGCCGATATCCGCACGCAAGGAACGGCAGAGCATGGCGACCGCAGGCGTTGGAATTGGACCAAGCAGAAACACGTCCATACCGGCGGCAGTGAAACCTGCAACCAGTGCGTTTTCCAGCATATAGCCTGAACGGCGCGTATCCTTGCCGATCACGACGCGCGAGGCCTGGCCTTTGCGGCGGAAAATATGCCCGACAGCCATACCAACTTTCATGGCAATATCAGGCGTCATCGGAAAGCTGTTGGCCTTGCCGCGAATGCCGTCGGTTCCAAAATATTTACGTGTCATATTCTTAGCCTTGCGTTGCGCCATAGAGCTGTCTCGAACCAATCAAATACAGTCGCTGTTAATCCGTGAGACGGCAATGGCATCCGGGATTGTTAGCCCGGTAATCGATTGTCTGCGTTATTACCGCAAAACCACCCGTCATTGCAATTTCGCCTTTCGGAGAAACAAACTACTTTAAAGCGTGAAACTCCAAATCTTTCCCATGATGCGCCGAAATCATTAACCGAGCCTTTCTCATCTGGTCTGCCAAAAAAGCAGAAAAGCCGGGCAAACTGCCCGGCTTTTCGTAAGTTTTGCAGATGCTTATTGCGGCTGCGGGTTTGGTTCGATGCCAGGTTCACCACCTGGTTCCTCACCCTTACGCTTGCGCGGGCTACCGGCTTTCGGCACGCCCGAACCGCGTGATGGCGTATCATTGCCCTGATCGCGCGATGGCTTGTTGCCAGCAATCAGTTCCTTGATTTCATCACCGCTCAGCGTTTCGTATTCGAGCAGACCTTCGGCCAGAGCAATCCAGTCCTCACGCTTTTCAGTCAGGATGCGGGTTGCTTCGGCATAGGCTTCATCAACCAGGCGACGCACTTCACCATCAATGATCTGCGCGGTTGCTTCCGAGATATTCTGCGTGCGCGAAACCGAATGGCCCAGGAACACTTCTTCCTGATTGTCGCCATAGGCAACGCGACCGAGCTTGTCGGAATAACCCCACTGCGTGACCATCGAGCGCGCAAGCTTGGTTGCCTGCTGAATATCAGAGGATGCGCCCGACGTGATGTTTTCCTTGCCGAATTTCAGCTCTTCCGCAACGCGGCCACCCATCAGGATCGCAAGGCGCGATACCATCCAGGTATAGGTTGCCGAATAACGGTCGCCTTCAGGAAGCTGCATCACCATACCCAGCGCACGACCGCGCGGAATGATTGTCGCCTTATGAACAGGGTCAGTGCTCGGTACGTTGATCGCAACGATGGCGTGACCTGCCTCATGATAGGCCGTATTGGCCTTTTCCTGTGGCGTCATGGCGGAACGGCGTTCCGCACCCATCATGATCTTGTCCTTGGCGTCTTCGAATTCCTGCATGGTCACGAGACGCTTGTTGCGACGCGCAGCCATAAGAGCAGATTCATTGACGAGGTTTGCAAGATCGGCACCGGAGAAGCCCGGTGTACCGCGTGCTACAACCTTGAGATCAACATTGGGTGCAAGTGGCACATTGCGCACATGCACTTTGAGGATCTGCTCACGACCAACGATATCCGGGTTCGGAACCACAACCTGACGGTCGAAACGGCCCGGACGCAGGAGCGCCGGATCAAGAACGTCAGGACGGTTGGTTGCAGCAATCAGAATGATCGATTCGTTTGCTTCAAAGCCATCCATCTCGACGAGGAGCTGGTTGAGGGTCTGTTCGCGTTCGTCGTTACCGCCGCCAAGACCGGCGCCACGATGACGACCGACAGCGTCAATTTCGTCGATGAAGATAATGCAAGGTGCATTCTTCTTGGCCTGTTCGAACATGTCACGGACGCGGCTTGCACCAACACCGACAAACATTTCAACGAAGTCAGAACCAGAGATCGTGAAGAACGGAACATTGGCTTCGCCTGCAACAGAGCGCGCGAGCAAAGTCTTACCGGTTCCGGGAGGGCCTACGAGCAGAACGCCGCGTGGGATCTTACCGCCCAGACGCTGGAACTTCTGCGGATCGCGCAGGAATTCGACGATTTCTTCGAGATCCTGCTTGGCTTCTTCAACGCCTGCAACGTCCTGGAACGTCACACGACCATGCGCTTCGGTCAGAAGCTTGGCCTTCGACTTGCCAAAGCCCATCGCACCGCGCGAGCCACCCTGCATCTGACGCATGAAGAAAATCCACACGCCGAGAATAAGGATCATCGGCAACCATGAAAGCAGAATGCCAAGGAGCGAGCTGGAGCCGTCGCTTTCAGGACGAGCGGTGATTGCAACGCCCTTCTCTTCAAGACGAGAAACCAGTCCGGTATCACCCGGCGAATAGGTCTGGAAGGTCGATCCATTATCGGCAAACGTACCGCTGATCCGTTCACCAGTGATGGTGACCGCTTTCACGCGTCCGTTTGAAACGTCATCGATAAATTGGGAGTAAGAAACTTCACGGGAATTCGTGCGCTGGCCAGGACTCTGGAACAGGTTGAACAGCGCTATCAAAAGTAGAGCAATGATCGCCCAGAGGGCGAAGTTGCGATAGTTCGGATTCATATCGGGTCCAATCGATACCACGGCCACCCGAGAAAAGGGCGGTACGATGTTTCGGCTTAACATAGGATCGAAGGAAGGCCTTGCCAAGGCGCGAGAGCCCCCTCACCTTCGATTCTTGTCAATCTGGTTTATAAAAATTAGGACATTCACGGCCAAACCGCTTTTCAACGGCATGTGCCAGCCCAAAATCATAGCCCGGAAGCACATGATCGAAGATTGCGAAGTGTTTCTCGACAGTGATTCCTGCAGGCAGCTGCTGCCCGTTAACTGCTGGAAGTTGCAATAGTTTGCCGTTTTCATAGATAGCAGGCAAAACCAGCAAAGCGTCTCTTTGAACGGAATCGACGTCGAGTTCGGAAAGCTCTATGAAATCTGCCAGCTCTTGGCGATCCGGGCTCCGTATCTCCAGCGTGCGGTTGCCCTTATTTGTGAAACGAAACCGCCCGTCCCAGATAATCCGCTGACCTGTCTCAAGCCGCATAATCGGCAGGTTGCGCCTCTCACGACGAAACCGGTGCGGCAATCCTCTTCGCCCGAGTTCAACAAGCGCTCCAAAAACCGTCATACGATCAGTTTTTTCATTTCCAGACAAAACTCTTTCAATGCGTGATCGCTCGGCATCGCCGGGGAGAAAACGCCGTCCGCCTGCAATAGATGCAAGCAGGCCTGAAAACAGACGTCGAACATTTTCTGGCAATGCTGCATAAATTTCCGCGTCGACCGAGATCGTGCCGAGAGGGTTCATCTTCACGCAGTCTGGATCAGCCAGCGCTGACATCAGCGCCGCGTTGTCGCGTTTACGTGCAGCACCTGCCAAAGCGATCTGTGCGAGGATCGTTTCCGGATCTGCTTCTGCAGCGGAAGTAAGCCTTACCCGCGGACGCTCATAGCTGGTGTTCACGTTGCTTGGATCATCAATCCAGCTGATACCCTTCTTCGTCAGTTCATCACGCAACGTCATGCGCGACTGATCAAGAAGGGGGCGGATCAATTCAACAGAGCTCTCCAGCCACGAACGGGAAGCCATGGCGGCAAGTCCACGCGCTTCCGAATGAGAGCTTCGCTCCTGACGCATCAGAAATGTCTCGATCTGATCGTCGCGCGTATGACCTGTCGCGATAAAATCAGCGCCCACTTCCTGTGCGGCCTGAACCAGCATGCGGTAGCGCGCCGACCGCGCTGCTGCCGCAATGCCGGTCTTGGGCTTGGCTTCTTCCCAGGCAAAAACGCGATGTGCAATGCCGTAGGCATGGCACAGTTTGCCGACATTTTCCGCTTCATCGGCGGATTCAGCGCGCAGGCGATGGTCGATGGTAACAGCTGTCAGTGGCGGCGGATTTTCCAATGTCGCCAGATGATCTTTGAGGAGGAAAAGGAGCGCAAGAGAATCGCTGCCACCTGAAACAGCAGCAACAATTCCTTTTGCACGCTCAAGTCCGAAGGGTTCAAAAATTTTGATCGGGGAAAGCCCCACTCATAGTCTCCAAAATCAGCATTTAATACGCGTGCGCTCGTCCGTGACCCGCTTCAAAACTGCCGGCGCTGCATTCGGATAGCGGTCCGGAATCTGCTTGAACGTCGCGCATGCAACATCGTGATTATCCATTTTCTCAAGCGTCATACCGAGCTTGAACATATTCTCAGGCGCGCGTTTTGAATCCGGATAATCGCGCTGCGTATCGATGAATACCGTCGCAGCTTCCGGGAAACGTGATTGACCGTAAAGCGATTCACCCAGCCAATAACGCGCCTCAGCTGTCGTGGGGTCCGCAGGGTAGCGTTTGATATGCTCACGGAAACCAGTCTCGGCGGCCTTGTAATCGCCCGACATCAGATACTGATAGGCAGCCTGATAAAGCGAGTTCGGATTGTCGTCGGTTGGCAGAGAAGCGACAGCCTGCCCTGCAGGAAGAGCTGCGCCATGTTCAACCGGGCGCGGCTGAGCATTGATCGTTTCGCCGATTACATTGCCATTGTTATCGAAACGAATGGAGCCGAGCGACTGTGGCGGCTCCCCACGCTGCGGGCCGCCCTGAGGAGCTGCGCCAGAACCAATAGCAGTGGAATCGGCGCCCGATGGATTGTTCGCCGCCGTTTGAGAAGAAGAACCGAAATTACCATCTGACGAAGCACCGTCTGAAACCCCGTTATCGGGGTTTCCAGCCGGAGCTGCATCAGCCAGCGATGTACCGTTGTTGCCATCTGTCGGCGCACCAACGGCATCCGCACGACCACCATTTTCCAGCGCCTGGAAACGGCGTTCATTTTCTTCCTGCATCTTCTGCATCTGGTCCTGCAATTCGAGAACCTGGAAATTCATGGCTTCAGCGCGAGCGCCAAGCGTATCGGCAATAGCTGTGGGATTTGGCATACCCTGTGCGCAAAGATCGCTGCCCGGCGGCGGCGTAACGGGAGCATCCTGACCAGCGCTTGCCTGTGCAGGTGCCGAACCGCCCTTTTTCTTTTCCAGCTCTTCAAAGCGGAACTGGTTGTCGTCCTGTGTCTTCTGCAGCTGTTCGTTGGTGAACGAAATCTGAGCATCCACATCCTCTACCTTACCGGTGAGATTGCGGATCACTTCCTGCTGCAAGCCGGGACTTTGCTGATAGCCACCCTGACCGCCAGCACCATTATCGCGCATCGCGTCGTCAAGAATAGCCGTTGAGCCGATGCTCACATGATTCTGTGCGCCGCCTCGGCCCTTTTCGAGTGCCTGAAAGCGGGTTTCATTGTCGCGCTGAATTTTAAGCATCTTGTCGCGCAACTGCAGAATGCGTGCATAAGACTGCGCATTCTGGTGCGCAAGATTACATACCTGCTGCGCGAACTGGTCACCGCCGGGATTACCCGCCTGCGCCAGCTGGATTTGCCCCTGCTGCGAAGAAACAGATGCCGCCAGAACCGGAGCACTTGCCAAAAGCGGCAACATGGCAAAAGCCAGTGTCACTTTCCTCATTGGTTTCCTCATTCCCTTTTGCCCCTATCGCTCATTTCCGAAAAATGATGGTGCCCTGAAATTATGGCCGCGATAAATATCGTCATGTTCCCGATGTTCAGGTATCGCGCCTGAATATTATCTGAACACCCGATTTCTCACGGCTCTTCTCAGCTTTTAGAGAAAATCCATAAAAAGCAAAGATGCTTTCCCTATGACACAGGCGACTTCGGCCAAAATTTGTCGAAGCGGCTAATATGCGCCTGCCAAAACGAAAAAAGCGGCCAAAAGGCCGCCTTTTCCGTATGAGTGTTGCGATATCGCATATCCAGTGAAGGCGCGAACGCAATCAAACGAGATGAGGTGTTAAACACCTCATTCTGTTTATTAGCTGCCAGCACCGTTAAGAACGGTAACGGCACGACGGTTCTGAGACCAGCACGAGTCGCTATCGCAAACAGCGATTGGACGTTCATTACCGTAGGAAACGGTACGCATACGGCTGGTTGGAACGCCACGAGCTGCAAGGAAGTCACGGGTTGCAGCTGCACGACGCTGGCCGAGTGCCAGGTTGTATTCGCGTGTACCGCGTTCGTCGGCATGGCCTTCAACAGTGATCGAGTACTGTGGGTAGCGCTGCAGCCACTGAGCCTGCTTCGACAAGGTCTGCTGTGCATCGGCACGGATCAGCGAAGAATCGAGATCGAACAGAATGCGGTCGCCAACATTCACAGTGAAATCCTGCGACGAGCCGGGCGTAGCAGCGCCACCAGCAAGGCCAAGATCACCGGCATTGTTTGGAAGGTTCTTCTTGGACGCACAACCAGCAACGGCGAGCGTCATGAAAAGGGCAATAGCGATAGGGCTACGTGCAATCGACTGGAAACGGCGCATGGGCCGGAGCTCCTTAAGATTTGATGTTCCTGCGTAACCAACCAATAATCATATTTAGGTTAAGGCAGGCTCAAGAAGTATGGTTAACGATTTCTTTCGGCCAAATGCAAACCGGTTTTTCCGGCAGCAATTCTGTTTCTAGCCCTTGATGGCTAAATGCGGCAGAAACACGGCCCAAAGGCTAAGATTGTGGCAATTTGAGCATAATCAGCCAATCTAGAGCTCTGTTCGCTCCTAATTCGCCTGTAGCTCTGTATTGGTCGTGCAAAATAAAAGGCGCGAAACAGAAGTTTCGCGCCTTGTTAAATATCAATGCAGCTGACGGCACTATTCGAGCAGTGGCGACCATGCCGGATCGGAACCGAAGTTCGGCGTCTGGATCTGGCGCTCGTTACGACCGGTCAGATCAATCGTGAACAGCTTTGGTCCACCAGCACCTGCAGCTTTGCGGAAGAACATCAGGACGCGACCGTTTGGAGCCCAGGTCGGACCTTCATTGTGGAAGCCAGAAGTCAGCAGACGTTCACCTGTACCATCGGTCTTCATGACACCGATCGAGAACTGGCCCTGCGACTGCTTGGTGAAGGCGATCAGATCACCGCGTGGCGACCAGACAGGGGTCGAGTAGCTGCCATCACCCGCCGAGATACGGCGTGGATTGGAGCCATCAGCGCCCATGACATAAAGCTGCGGACGGCCACCACGGTCGGACGAGAAGACGATCTGCGAACCATCAGGCGAATAAGACGCACTGGTGTCGATTGCCTGACTGCTGGTGAGACGGGTTGTCGAGCGATTACGCAGGTCCATCGTGTAGACGTTCGCACTGCCATCGTCCTGCAGCAGGCTCATTACGACTTTCTGACCATCTGGCGAGAAGCGTGGTGCAATCGACATGCCGGGGAAGTTGCCGACAAGTTCGCGCTGACCGGTTTCAAGCTGCAGCAGATAAACGCGCGGCTGACCACCAGCAAACGACATATAAGTGACTTCCTGACGGTTCGGCGAGAAGCGTGGCGTCAGAGCAATGTCACGGCCATCGGAGAGATAGCGCACATTCGCGCCGTCCTGATCCATGATCGCAAGACGCTTGACGCGCTTCTGTGCCGGGCCGGATTCATCGACAAACACGATACGTGTATCGAAATAGCCCTTTTCACCGGTCAGGCGCTCATAAATCGCATCGGCGATGATGTGCGCAACACGACGCCAGTTATCCGGCGTGGTGAAAAACTGCTGGCCGATCATCTGCTGACCGCCAAACGTATCCCACAGGCGGAACTCAGCCTTCAGACGGCCATCTGGCTGCTTGGTAATGCGGCCGGTCACCAGTGCCTGCGCGTTGATAACTTTCCAGTCTTCAAAACGCGGCGATGCATCGGGATTGGAAATCTTTTCGATGAACGCGCCTTTGTTGATTGGCGCAAAAAGGCCAGAGCGCTCAAGATCCGCAGCAATGACAGAAGTGATGTTCGGTCCAAGCTGATCAGCCGACAGGAAGTCGGTGATAGCAATTGGCAGTGGCTCGACCACACCCTTGTTGATGTTGATTTCCACCACCGCGCGAGCAGGCATGGTGGAAACAAGACTTGCAGCGATCACACAGGCGAAAGCCGACAAGGCTGCGCGGATCTTTGTTTTCATGATGCCTATTTTCATATCTTCTGGGACCTCTTTTGTCCTTGGCATTCAACTTGTTTGCGACCGGAAATCCGATCAGAACATTTCGCTCGGGTCGAAGTTGACGATCACTTCCGACCATGAATCATATTTGTCTGCTGGCAGATTGTATGGTGCGCAACGAGCCACAGCGCGCTTGGCGCTTTCAGCTGCCGCACGGCCCACACCGTCACCACCGCCACCAGATGTTACCTCAGGAGAACCCTGGATAGAGCCGTCCTGATTAAGACGCATCTTCACCGTCACGACCAGACCTGGAGCGTCTGCCACACCGGCAGGCACATTCCAGCACTTGGAAATCGCACCACGAAGGGCATCCATTTCATTCTGGCTCAGCTTCGAGCCGCCTGTATTCTTCTTGCCGCCCAGCGATGCCTGATCGGTCGAACGCTTTGCGCCGCCGCCCGATGCCTTCTGCTTGTTGAGGAGTGCTGCCACTTCATCAGCAATGGCGTCATTCTTCGACTGCGAGGTCTGCGAGGCGGACTGCGTAGGCTTCTTTTCTTCCGTCGGCTTGCGATCAGGCGTCTTTGCCGTCTGCGCCTGCGGAGGTTTAGGCTTTGCCTGTGGTGCCGGAACATTATCCGGCAATTTTGGAGCCGTCTGATCAGGTGCTTCCGCCTGCTTCTCGATTGCTTCCGCAACCGGGTCCGGCTTCACTTCTTGCTTTTCTTCAGGCTTAGTCTGAACTTCGGTCGCAGGCACCGGTGTCGGCTGTTCCTGCGGCTTGGGTTCAGGTTTTGGATCGGGCTTCGGTTCCGGCTTTTTCACCGGCTCCGGCTGTGCTTTTGGTTCCTCAGCCGCTTCAATGGGCTTCGCCTTGTTATCAGGCTTTGGAGGCGTCTGAAGATCGACGTCGTTGTCGCCGACGTTTTGAGCATCGGGAACGACATTCGGCTTTTTCGTCGGAACAGGTGCCGACTTTTCCTTCATCGGCGCAGTCTTATCGCCCTGCTGGATCTGGGTAATCGATTCGATCGGCACGATGTCGACCGGAAACGACTCCGAATCCTGCACGTCGAAAGCCTTCGGCGAGGAGAAGGAGAAAAGCCCCAACGCGATAACGACGGTATGGAGGGCTACAGAAGATGTCAGGCCAGCCTTCATGATGGCGTCAGCTATCCTGCTCCTGGAGTGTCACAAGGCCGATATTCTTGAAACCGGCGGCGGAAATGCGAGCCATGACCTTCATGACGGTGCCGTAATCGGCAGCCTTGTCACCGCGCACGAAAATGCGCTCTTCGTAACCGGTCTTGGCAATCGCCTGAAGTTTGGCAACAACTTCATCGAGCGGAATTTCAGTTTCCTGCAGATAGATCTTGCCGTCATTGCTGACCGATACAGTGATCGGCTGCGTGTCGGCATTCATGGCTTTCGCCTGCGTATCCGGCAGATCGATAGGCACGCCAACCGTCAGAAGCGGAGCAGAGACCATGAAGATGATAAGCAGCACCAGCATCACGTCCACGAATGGCGTAACGTTGATTTCGCTCATCAATGCCTTCTTGCGGCCACGCCTGCGGCGTCCGCCCGATTGCATTCCCTGATTTCCAACTGACATGCCCATTTCAATATTCCCGAAGGCTCGATTTAGCTTTGATGCCGGAACGCTCTATTTTGTTTTCACGCTTGTCGTTATCGGAAAAACGGATCCCACTTTTCCGCGACATGCTTTAGCTGCGCGGCGTCAGCTTCTCATCAATTTGGCGCGACAGTATGGCAGAGAACTCATCCGCAAAGCCTTCGAGCCTGCCATTGACCTTACCCGCGTCACTCGACAGCTTGTTGTAGGCGATAACTGCAGGGATAGCGGCCAGAAGACCGATAGCAGTAGCAAGCAGCGCTTCCGCGATACCCGGCGCCACGACGGCGAGATTGGTGTTTTTGGATGCTGCAATTGCCTGGAACGAGGTCATAATACCGACAACCGTACCGAACAGACCGATAAAGGGTGCCGCTGAACCAATCGTTGCAAGGAAGCCGAGCCGCGATTCCAGCTTTTCGCTTTCACGCGCGAGTGCCACATCCATCGCCTTGTCGATACGCATCTGAAGTGCAATCGGAGACCGCGCACCCTTCTCAAATGACTTTTTCCACTCACGCATGGCAGCCATGAAGATGGAGGCCATGCCCGTTGTGCGACGATCATTGAGATTGCGGTAGAGCTCCTCCAGCGACTGACCGGACCAGAAAGCCTGCTCGAAGCGATCAATTGCGCGGCGTGCGCGACCGTAAGCGACAATCTTGTCTACGATGATCGCCCAGGTCCAAACCGATGCAACGATCAGACCAAGCATAACAAGCTTAACGACCCAGCCTGCCTGCATGAACAGGCCCCAGAGGGTAATATCGGCGGCAGGGGCCGCAAGCGCAACATTTTCCATCGATCTACCGTCCTCGAATCCAAACGCCCGGCGTCATAACCGGGCGGCATCGCAAATTCTTCTAGAAACGTCCGTTTCCGAACGCCCCAACCTGCGCAGCTTTATCTAACGAGCTTTTTGCACACCCTGACGGATATGCTGACGCTCTGCGCCACAACCGCCATATCGGATTTCAACTTTAAATCCTCACAGCGCTTGTTACGGTTAATTTTGGTGAAAGGAAGGCGCTGCACTTCAACCCAGCCTCTCAACCGATTCCGTCAGCATGATTAATGGAATATTATGGTTAAGGATGCGTTATCATTTAAAGAGAAGCACCATGTACCCGTTAATTATTGCGGGCGTTTCTGAAACTATTAGAGCGCCATGCATCCTCTTGGGCACACAAAGGTCGCTCTAACACTCTATCTTTACAGCATAATTTTACCTCAAACTGATCCAAGTTTAAGGAGTTACGCTGTAGTCAGCTTTCGTGAAAGCTTCACGCCATTCATCGGGAATACGGCGGGGGTGACCTTCCTTGGTGATCATCACCGCCTCGACCTTGGCTTCTGACAGCAATCGTCCATCACAGGTGATCTTCTGCGCCATAATGACCCGTGCCCCGCGAATTTCGCTGACACGGGTTTCGATCAGGATGAGGTCGTCCATCTTTGCAGGCGATTTATAGTCGATCTCCATCCGGCGAACGACCCAGACCATTTCCTCACCAAGCGAACCTTCAGCAAGCTCGATATGGTGAACATCCTGAAGACGCAGGAAATCGGTGCGGCCGCGCTCGTAAAATTCGAGATAGCGACCGTGATAAACGAAGCCCGAGAAATCCGTATCGGCATAATAGATGCGGGCATAGAGATGATGGGTCCCGTCTTTCAGTTCGCCCGCAACCTGCGCATGATCCATAACTATTCGTCTTCCATGAAAAGGCCGAACTGCGACTGTTGTGTCACCTCAGCAGGCGCGGCCAGTCCCATATGTTGCCAGGCAAGTGCCGTCAAAACACGTCCTCGTGGGGTACGCTGCAAAAAGCCCTGCTGGATCATATAGGGTTCGATGATGTCTTCGATTGCGTCTCGCGGTTCAGACAATCCCGCTGCAATTGTTTCGATACCGACCGGACCACCGCCAAAATTGCGTGCGATCATATCGAGATAACGCCGGTCTAGCTGATCAAACCCGCGATTATCGACTTCGAGACGCGACAACGCCTCATCGGCGATCTTGCGATCGATCACATCGGCACCTGCGACCAGCGCGAAATCGCGCACCCGGCGCAACAAACGGCCTGCAATACGTGGTGTGCCGCGAGAACGACGCGCGACTTCCAGCGCACCATCTGGCGAAATGCCCATCTGCATGATGCGCGCGCCACGGCGTACGATATATTCAAGCTCTTCGACGGTATAGAAATTGAGCCTGACCGGAATACCGAAGCGATCCCGCAAGGGCGTGGTCAGCAGCCCAAGACGGGTGGTCGCTGCAACCAGCGTAAATTTCGCAAGATCAATCTTCACCGAACGCGCTGCCGGACCTTCACCAATGATGAGATCGAGCTGAAAATCTTCCATCGCCGGATAGAGAATTTCTTCAACAGCCGGACTCAAACGATGAATTTCATCGATGAACAGAACATCGCGATCTTCGAGATTGGTCAGAAGTGCTGCGAGATCACCGGCCTTGGCGATCACCGGACCAGAGGTCGAGCGGAAATTAACGCCAAGTTCTTTGGCCATGATCTGCGCAAGCGTGGTTTTTCCCAGTCCCGGAGGCCCGACAAACAGCACATGGTCCAGTGCTTCGCCGCGCACTTTGGCGGCTTCAATAAAGACTTTTAGATTAGCGCGCGCAGCCGCCTGCCCCACAAAATCATTAAGCGTTTGCGGGCGTAGGGTGCTATCGGCATCTTCAGCGCTGATATCAGCATCAATAAGAGGGTTGCGGTCGCTCATGCCAGTCCTCTCGCATGAACATTAATCCGAGACAAGTATCTCACCGCGACAGCTCCTTCAAACCAAGGCGAATGAGCTTGGCCGAATCTGCATCTTCTCCGGCTTCTCTAAGTGCTGCAGCCACTGCATTGGCCGCCTGATCGCGTGAATAGCCCAGATTGGATAGCGCTGAAACCGCATCGCTCACTGGTGCGGAAGCCGCACCCGCGCCGATTTCCTGCTTAAGCCCGATGGTGCCGCTGGCTTCCCCCGCGAAGGCCGGTGCCTTGTTCTTCAACTCGGTAACTATACGTTCGGCCACCTTCTTGCCAACGCCCGGCGCACGCGACACCATATTGATATCGCGCAAAGCAATCGCATTGGCGAGTTCCGGCACCGTCAATGTACCCAGAACGGCAAGTGCCACCTTGGCACCAACGCCCTGCACATTCTGCAACAGGCGGAACCATTCGCGCTCAAGCTGCGATGCGAAACCATAAAGGCGGATCATGTCCTCGCGCACATAGGTCTCGATAAACAGAACAGCCGCTTCCCCTGCCCCGCCAAGATTACCAAGCGTACGGGCCGAACAAAAAGCAACATAGCCAACGCCATGCACGTCGATAACGGCATGATCCTCAGCGATTTCATCGATCACGCCCTTGAGCTTGCCGATCATTTGATACCTATCCTGCTACAAGCGCATCTCGAAAAATGTGTAACGGTTTTCGGAACAAGATGCGCGTTAACTTAGAAGCGCCTGCAATCTGCGTGCGCTGACAATGCTCTGACGGTGATGTGCATGGCAAATGGCAATGGCGAGCGCGTCGGCAGCATCGCTCGTATCGAACGTTGCGCGCGGCATCAAAACCTTCACCATCATATGAATTTGCTGCTTTTCACCATGGCCGACACCAATGACCGCCTTCTTGACGGCGTTGGGCGCATATTCGGCAACAGGAAGCCCCGCCTGAGCAGGCGCCAGAAGTGCAATACCGCGCGCCTGACCGAGCTTGAGCGTAGCAGTTGCATCCTTGTTGACGAATGTATGTTCGACGGCGGCTTCATGCGGCATGAAGTCATGCAGGACTTTTGCGAGCCCCTCATGCAACTGGCAAAGCCGTGAAGCGAGATCCATCTCGGCATTCGACGTCACCGTGCCGGAGCCGATAAAATGCAGGGAATTTCCAAGCGATTCGACGATGCCCCAGCCGGTTCGGCGGAGCCCCGGATCAATACCAATGATGCGAATCGTTTCTTTCATAAGTGAACCCTATCCTCAGACAGGTTCACTTGACAGCATAAATGTGAACAAAAGAGAAACATGCGCGCCGGGAAGCGCACATCAAAAAAATATCAGGAAGCGCCGAAAGCGGTTTTGAGCAGTACAATCTGATCCGACACCGGATTGCCGCGTGGTGTGGTCTGCAGCGAAACGACTTCGCCATAGACATTGCGATCCATGCGGCGCACGCGTGCCTGAAGTCGGATCGAACGCTCGATAAGTTCAACGAAGGCGAAAGGAAGTTCATTCCAGCCTGCCGCTACATCGCCTGCCGATGGCGTATCAAGACGAACCTTGGCCTTTTCGGATTCAACCTGCTGGCGGGACATTTCGCCATTGCGGGCAGCGCGCTGCAGCAGAAGCCATGAAGCAACCTGCATCAGGCGGGTGGTCAGGCGCATCGATTCGGCAGCGTAAAGCGTTGCGGCAACTCGCGAGAGAGTGCGCGCTTCTTCACGGCCTTCACCATCGAGGTAGCTGGCCGCTTCCTCAACCATATCCATGCCTTCACTGTAAATCGGCTTAAAGGAATCCGAGAAAACCATGCGCTCAGCGAGGCTGATCATATTGCCCGGCATCTGTCCCTGTTCGCTAATCACTGCTCTGCCACCTTACATGAACGCATCAGCGTCCATTTTGTTGCTCGCACACCTCAAATGCATGCGAATGAATTTCTTGAACCGCTGTTCGATCATGGGGAGAGCGAAGACGGAACAGCCGCTTTTAATGAGTCCACGACAAACTGCACCTTCATGCACTGTCGCGCAAGAATATGTTTAATGAAGAGTTAATATTTTTGGGAGGATTTTCAATGATGGTAAACGACTAAAGCCAGTCGCGGAAAGACCGGAGCTGGCTTTCCGATAACGATATGCGCGAAAACAAAGAGATAAGCGTGCAGCGGGCGCAATCAAACGCGTGACGCTCTGAAAACTCTGCCCGCAAGAAGAGCATAAAAAAAGAGCCGCAAAGGCGGCTCTCAGGAGTTTAACAGGGAGGCGTCAAACAGAGTGGCTAAACCACTCGGTAAGAATCCAGCCGAACTGGATGTAAACCATTTAACGCCGTTAAGATTAATGAAGCGTTAATTTTGGGCTCAAGCTGTGGAAGTTTCCGCGCCCTGTCAGCAAGCCCAAATAAAAAAGCCGCCCGAAGGCGGCTTTTAAAAATCACTCGATCATACCCGTTGCAAAGCAGGTTTCGGGTTTGATGTGGCCGGAACCTTGGTGCCTTCGGCCGTTGCAGGCTTTGCCGCTGGCTTCTTGCCCCAACCGATCGTTGGCAGCCACTCAAGATAATAAGCCAGTGCGAACTGCATCACCACACCCGTTGCAATCAACAGCGTATCATATGGCAGACCACCCGGATTAACGAGCTTCATCACCTGCGCGACCATTGCCAGCAACGTACCCGCAATGAAGACCGGGAGCGAATGCTTACCCAGAATGGCAAGCGGATTATCAGAAGACGTGCGCGCAATACTATTCAACGTCGGCACGACCGCGATCAGATAAGCCATCGCCAGCACATGCAGTAGACGCGGAGCCGAAAGGAAGGTCTTGTCAAAGCCCGTCAGGACCGCAGGCATTCCCATTGAGGCATCAATGCCCCAGAGCGGAATGCGAACCCAGGCCAGCGACAAAACCAGATAACCGACAGCAGCTGCAATCAGCGCAGGATGTGCCGGGATTTTATCACCGCGACGCACATACATGACACCGGCAATACCGATCGCAAACAGGAACTGCCAGGACAGTGGGTTCAAGAACCAGACGCCGCCAGTCGGGTAGTTGATCGGTGCAACACCATAAAGTCCCGACAGAAGCCAGACTGTACCCGACACAGCAACCATCAGCGAAAGGCTGATGCGTGCAAGGAGCAGCAGCAATGGCGTCATCAGAAGCATGACGGCATACATCGACAGAATATTGTTGTAGCCGAGCTGATGTCCAAGCGTGACCAGACCAAGCAGAGCTTCAACCGGCTGCTTGACCAGCGGGCCGATATTGATCTGCGTGAGCAGCTCACGATGCTTGAGGAAAATGGCGGCGGCAGCAAAAATACCGATCGTCGCAAGCGTCGTCATGATGTGCGCAGTATAAAGCACACAGGCGCGACGCCACATTTTCAAGGTCAGCACGAGACGATTACCCGGCGCAAACTTGCCGCCATAGGCCAAAGCCACCGCCATGCCTGAAATCAGAACAAAAGCTTCAGCGGAATCAGAAAAGCCGAGATTCTTGTGCGTGAAGTGCTCGAAAATCGTTCCGGGTACATGATTGATGAAAATCGTAAGCAGTGCCAGCGCGCGGAACACGTCGATACGTGTGTCGCGAACCTTTGGCACTATTTTCGCCGTTTCACTCGTCATTTCACCTGCCTGCCGTTTGTTTTTCCGTCTGCAATAGCGCAGCACTCATTGCCGCCTATATAGCTGGTAATTCGGGCGGAACCCGGTTGGTTCCAATCAACTTTCGTTCCAGTGGATAACATAATGCCAGAACACGACCTTCCGGCCCTTCAACGAAGGCGTGCTAATGCAAAAGGACTGTTCAACGAAGTCCTCTTACTTTATGCCCGAATTCCATCAACATCTTTCGCTAGGTTTGGTTTATGAACACGCCCAATACTTCACAGGAAAATGAACGCTGCCGCCTCTTGCTGGTTGCACCACCGCTTGCCGATGGTGATGCGCTGGCAAAGCTTTTGTCTGCAGCGCTCTCAGGTGGCGATGTTGCGAGCGTGATTCTCGACGGTGGCGATCTGGACGAAGCCGCTTTTCAGGCATCAGCCCAGAAAGCCGTTTCCATCATTCAGGAAAATGGTGCGGCGGCTATCATTCTCAATGATACCCGCATTGCAGGTCGCGTCGGTGCCGACGGCATACATATCGAAGGCAAAGCCAGTGAACTTGCTGAAGCCATCGAAAAGCACACGCCAAAATTTATCGTTGGCACGGGCAATCTTCGTGATCGTCACGGCGCGATGGAGATCGGCGAACTGCAGCCTGATTATGTTTTCTTTGGCAAAATTGGTGCAGACAATAAGCCCGATGCTCATCCTCGCAATCTTGCGCTGGCTGAATGGTGGGCTGAAATGGTCGAAATTCCAAGTATTGCACAGGCCGGCAATACGATTGAAAGTGTTGTTGAAGCAGCACAAACCGGCGCTGATTTCGTGGCCCTCGGCCGTGCAGTCTTCGAGGCCGAAGATCCTGCAAAGGCTGTCGCTGAAGCCAACAGGCTTCTCGATGAAAATGCACCCCGCTTTGAAAATTAAATCCGCCAAGGTTTTGTACGCCCCCATGAAGAGCAGAATTCTTCTCGCTACGGCTTTGATCTTTGTTGCATCTGCCCCCGCTGCAATGGCTGCGGGTGAACCGACAGGCGCACAAACAAACCATGACAGCAAGGGCGACAAGCCTGCGGAAAAGCCCAAAATGCTGCCGCAACCGGCATCAACCAGAACGCTTCCGGCGATCGATCCAAGCCGGTTTGGCGATAAGCCTGCGGATGAGGCTTTCGGTGCGTATCAGCGTGGGCTTTACCTGACTGCATTCAACCTCGCCAAACCGCAGGCTGAAAAAGGCGACCCGGCATCACAAACGCTGATCGCAGAGATTTATGCGCGTGGTCTCGGTGTACCTGCCGATCAGAAGCAAGCCGCTGAATGGTATGCGAAAGCAGCTGCGCAAGGCGTTAATGAAGCGCAGTTCCGTTATGCGGCCTTGCTTCTTCAGGGCAAATACATTGCGAAGAATACAGCCAAGGCCACAGAGCTGATGCAGAAGGCTGCCGAAGGCGGCAATGCAATGGCGCAGTTCAATTATGGGCAAATGCTGCTCATGAAAACACCGGGTAAAGCTGGTCTTGATCAGGCATTCCCGTGGTTTGAAAAAGCGGCTGATGCCAAGCTTGCCGATGGCGAATATGCGATCAGCCAGATTTACGCCAATGGCACCGACAAGATTGCACGCGACGAGCCAAAAGCGCGTGAATATCTGCTGCGCGCCGCACGCAAAGGCTATGATACAGCGCAATTCGATCTTGGCCGCTGGCTGATCGAAGGGCGTGGTGGCGACCGCAATTACGAGCAGGGCTTTGGCTGGATGCAGATTGCTGCGCAACGTGGAATGGTGATGGCGCAGGCATGGCTTGCCCGCCTTTATCGCGATGGCATTGGCACGGATGGCGATCTCGTTAAGTCAGCCGCCTGGTACATCATTGCTCAGAGAGCCGGTTTCCGCTCGCCAGATTTGAATGACATGATGGATGGTCTTGCAGACGACCAGCTCAAACAAGCAATCCAGACAGCAAACGACCTGCGAGTTCGATAATAACAGCCTTCATCAAAGCCTATAAATCCCAAAGCGCGCACCTATAGCATAAAGTGTTAGTGTGGCCTTTGTGGGTCCAAGAGGGCGCACAGCGCTCTAAATGAACCCGCTGTTTATTTGCGGCTTTGGCCGGAGCCTTATACAAAAACTCCATGAGTATGGCTCATGGAGTTTTGGTTAAGCCCGAGTGGCGATTGAACTTTTTTCAAGGCGTGATGCGTTAGTATCTTGAGCCGCCTTGGTATTACTGGCTTTCGTAAGCCTTTTTGCTCGCATCATAAACATAGGTCGTAGCATCATCAGCGCCGAGCTCACGCGTCTCGCCCGGAGCAGAGATCGTCGTACCCGTAAAATTTACCACCAGCTTTGGCATATCCGACTTTTCATCCGGAGCAAAAGCCACCTCGCCCTGGCTCGACACACAGGGCATCACTTCGCCGTCAGAGCAGGCAGCGCCATTATCTTCACCCGCCAACAGATAGCCGACATGGGTCCATGATTTGTTGAAGGCGAATATGTCAAAGCCATTGTAGGACGAACCGTTATCGAGACCGGCAATAGGAACGGCCAACACAATTTTCCCTGACGGCGTGCGATATTCTGCAACCTTGCGGTTCGTATCGACTTCGTCGGGTTTCTCGTAAGAGCCCATCGAACCGATATCACGCGCAGCATGGGCAAGCGTCCATGATCCATCCACCAGCACAAAGGTTGCTTCCGAGAGACTGACCTGAGCCTCCGGGCCGGCCTCTCCGCCCTCAGCCCCCTCTTTTTGCACGGGCGTTTCCCATGCAAAGCCGGTGAAATATTGCTTTCCTTCCAGCTCAAACTGATGACCCAGCCAATAGGTCGCCGTTACTCCTTTTCCAACATCGTAGGAATCAGAGCCGTTACCATCTACCTTGTAGATTGCTTCCAGAACTGCCCCCGCACCAGGTGCGGCGGTGGCGGCATCATGCTGGTGAGCATTAACAGCTGGAGATGCGGCTGAAGCGATGGTTGGAACGCAAACAGCTGCGATAGTCGAGAGCAGCAGGCCAGCTGCGGCTGAGTGGAAAAACTTTTGACGGATGCCGGGGATTGCCTTCGCTGCGGTTTTCATAACTCTCTCCAGAAATTCTTGAGCATTATCGAACCGGAAGAAAACACGGAGCGATAAGATTGCGCCTCGGGTATAAAATCTTGAACATACTCGAATGAGAGGTCTCACACAGAAAATCCTAGAGCGTCCTGCGCCCTTTTCGACGCACAAAGATCGCTCTAACACTCTATACGTTCGGCATAATTCTACCTTAAACGAATTCAAGCTTGAGGAATTGTGCTGTAGTCGGACATAGGGCAGATTTTTCTGTCAGACCACAAGAAATTGCGATTAAGCTGAGCTGGCTCTGCAAAGCTGTTTCCGATGTTCCGCATCTTCAGACAGAAAAATTTATGCTTGAGATGATGCCTTACACGCCAAATTTCGCATTCAATGATACCGAGAATGAGCTCTCAGGCTTGCACAAAGCGCCATTTTATGGTCTTGGAAACCCGATTATCGTGGTTCGAGTTAAAAGATGGACGCAATCCCCCAATTTAACGTGGGCGATTGCCTTTCTGTCGTGATGCGCCGGGCCGCAACAGTTTTCACTTTTTATTCCCGGATTAAGCTCATGAAGATCAATGGTAACGAAATCCGCCCAGGCAATGTCATCGAGCATGATGGCGGTCTGTGGGCTGCGGTTAAGACCAATGCGGTCAAGCCAGGTAAAGGCGGCGCCTACAATCAGGTCGAACTGAAGAACCTCATCACCGGCACCAAGCTCAACGAACGTTTCCGCGCTGCAGAAACCGTTGAACGCGTTCGTCTGGAGCAGAAGGACTTCTCGTTCCTCTACGAACAGGGTGAAGCTCTGGTATTCATGGATACAGAATCCTACGAACAGCTCGAACTGCTCAAGGATTTCGTTGGCGACCGCGCAGCCTTCCTTCAGGATGGCATGATGGTCACGGTCGAACTTTACGAAGAAAAGCCAATCGGCATCCGTCTTCCAGAGCAGGTTACGCTTGCAATCGTTGAAGCTGACCCGGTCGTCAAGGGCCAGACGGCTGCTTCTTCCTACAAGCCAGCGATCCTCGAAAACGGCATCCGCATCCTCGTTCCACCATTCATTGAATCGGGTGAACGCGTGATCGTTGACACCAGCGAACTGACCTACATCAGCCGCGCATAATCCACTTAACCAAAATTCAGCGGCGCCTGCTTGTCTGGCGCCGCAGTCCGGCCTCTCGATAAGACCGTGACAGTTCTTTCTCAGATTGCTCAGTTTTGAGTGCCATTCGATCTGATCCGATCAGATCGGCGCTCAGGTTTATAAACGCGCATCTTTTCCGAAAACCGGCTCACAGGTTTCGGGATGCGCTTCTAAAAAGGATGATCAGATGGCGCGTTCAGCCCTTCTCAATGTAATGGTTCAGGCCGCTATGAAGGCCGGACGTGGCCTTGCGCGCGATTTCGGCGAAGTGCAGAACCTTCAGGTCTCTCTCAAAGGTCCAGGCGATTACGTCAGCCAGGCCGACCGCAAAGCGGAAAAAGTCATCTACACCGAACTGAGCCGCGCCCGCCCGGATTTTGGCTTCCTGATGGAAGAATCGGGTGAGGTTGAATCCAAGGACGGACAGCATCGCTGGCTGGTCGATCCACTGGATGGCACCACCAACTTCCTCCATGGTATTCCAGTTTTTGCAGTCTCCATCGCTCTTGAGCGTCAGGGACAGATCGTTGCTGGCGTTATCTACAATCCGGCAATGGACGAACTTTATACCGCTGAACGTGGCGGTGGCGCATTCCTCAACGATCGCCGTCTGCGCGTTGCAGCCCGTAACAAACTCGTCGATTGCGTTATCGGCACCGGGATCCCGCATCTGGGTCGCCCCGGCCACGGCCATTACCTCGTCGAACTGCGCAACGTCATGGGTGAAACCGCTGGCATTCGCCGTATGGGTGCGGTTGCTCTCGATCTCGCTTATGTTGCTGCTGGCCGTCTCGACGGCTTCTGGGAAGACGGTATGCACCCTTGGGATCTCGGCGCAGGCATGTTGATGATCCGCGAAGCCGGTGGCTTTGTATCCGACAAAAAGGGCGGCCAGGACATTTTCGGCACCAAGACCATCGTTGCTGGCAATGAAATCATTCAGAAGGCATTGCTCAAGACGGTCAACAAGCCGATTTAAGAAGCTTCGTAACGCTGTTGATCCGGTTTTATTTGCATCTGGGTCAACTTTTGAAGAATCGACGAGAAGGCCGATCCAGTAATGGACCGGCCTTCTCTATTTAATTTAAAGCTTTAGTATCAATAAAGCGATTACCACTGACCGAGAAATTTACCTACAGCCTCAAGTATATTTCCAAGAATATTCCACCAATGCATGGCAGTCCCCTCAAATAAAGTTGAATTTACAATTTAAAATTATCAAATTTCTGAAATATAAAAATAACAATATTTAAAATAATTCATATTAACAATTATAAACAATAAAATCAGCCGATCCTAAAATAGGATATGGCAGCGCGAACAAATAATACCGCTCATTTACGAGTTTATGCTCTGTCGCAGTTCAGGCAATAATCTTCATAAAGCTGTGCAATTTTCTCGTTTCAGGTGATTCCGCTTCGCTAACGAATGAAGTAGGATTCTGTCCGAACACCCGACCATGGAGCAGGACGCATGAGCGATTTGAGACTTTCACGGGAACGCCTTGACGATGCACGGGACTATGATCCTTACCGCCTGAGCAGCCCGAGAATTGTCATTCTCTCCATGGTAATCTTTCTCATCATTGTCGCATTTCTGGCGGCAGTCCTGATGCGGCAGATCCATACATTCTTCGTCACCAATCCGGGTCTTAACGGCCTGATCTTCGGCGTGCTGCTCGTCGGCATCCTGCTTGCCTTCGGGCAGGTGCTGCGGCTGCTCCCGGAAATCCGCTGGGTCAATTCGTTCCGCGATGGCGAACGCGACGGCACCACCCGCCCGCCCGTACTCCTTGCACCCATGCGAGCCTTGATCGGTCGCAGACAGTCGATGGCACTAACAACCACATCGACCCGATCCATTCTCGATTCGATTGCCACGCGCCTTGATGAAAGCCGCGATATTTCGCGCTATCTTATCGGCCTTCTGGTCTTTCTCGGCCTGCTTGGCACCTTCTGGGGCTTGCTTGAAACGGTTGGCTCCATCGGACAGACTATCCAGTCGCTCGATCCAAGCTCGGGCAGCACAACAGATGTGCTCGATTCGCTCAAAGCAGGGCTTCAGGCACCGCTTTCGGGCATGGGCACGGCCTTCTCCTCCTCGCTGTTTGGTCTTTCGGGATCGCTGATTCTAGGCTTCCTCGATCTTCAAGCTGGCCGCGCGCAAAACCGCTTCTATACCGAGCTTGAAAACTGGCTTTCCTCGGTCACAGACCTCGGCTCCGATCTTAGCACCGATGAAAGTCTCAATGGTGTCCGCAACCTTGCTGAGCGCGTACAAAACCTGCAGGGCGGTGACTCATCCAGCCAGCGCACATCAGCTGCGCTCGCCAACCTCGCCGAAGGCATTCAGGGGCTGGTCAAGAGTATGCGCAGCGAACAGCAGATGATGCGCGACTGGGTCGAGAAACAGGCAGATGAGCAGAAAGCCATCCGCGAAACGCTCGACCGTCTGAACAAGGCGATTGGCGCAAAATCCTCTGGCGAACGTCCGAATGACCGCACACGGTCGGAGTAAGCACCATGGCTCTAGCCCGCAACCGACGCCCGCAGCGTCATGTCGATTACTGGCCCGGCTTCGTCGATGCACTGACGACATTGCTGCTCGCCATCATGTTTCTGCTCACAGTCTTTGTGCTGGGGCAGTTTCTGCTGAGCCGCGATGTCGACACCAAAGACAGCGCTCTGGCACGTCTCAACAGCCAGATACAGGAACTCACACAGCTTCTATCGCTTGAGAAAAGCAACTCGCAGGACATGCAGGACACGATTGCCAATCTGCAAGCCTCGTTATCAGGAGCGGAGAGCGAACGCTCGCGCTTGCAAGCCCTTCTCAATGAAGGCAGCGGCGCGGGTTCTGCCGCCGAAAAACGCGCAGGTGAACTGAGCCAAAGCCTTGATGCGGAAAAACAGGTCAGTGCGCAGGCGCTCTCGCAGGTCGAATTGCTGAACCAGCAGATTTCAGCGCTACGCCGCCAGATTGCAGCCCTTGAAGATGCGCTCAATGCCTCCGAATCGCGTGATCGCGAATCGAATGCCAAGATCGCTGACCTCGGCCGTCGTCTTAATGTGGCGCTCGCACAGCGGGTGCAGGAACTCAACCGCTACCGTTCCGACTTCTTTGGCCGCCTGCGTGCGATCCTGTCCGACAAGGAAAATATCCGCATTGTCGGCGACCGTTTCGTGTTCCAGTCGGAAGTTCTTTTCCCAACGGGCTCTTCCGATCTCAATCCTGCCGGTCAGGAAGAGATGAAGAAGCTCGCTGATGCGGTCATCACGCTCAACCAGGAAATTCCGGATGACATCAACTGGGTTCTGCGGGTGGATGGACATACCGACAATGTGCCGCTGGCAGGCACGGGTCGCTTCCGCGACAACTGGGAGCTTTCGTCAGCACGCGCAACGGCAGTGGTCAAATATCTAATCGCCAATGGCGTACCAGCCAACCGTTTGGTTGCAGCAGGTTTTGGCGAGTATCAGCCGCTCGATAGTTCCGATGCACCCGATGCCCGCGCAAGAAACCGCCGCATCGAGCTGAAGCTGACGGAGAGATAAACTAAAATTATAGCATTTCCAGCAAAAGTGCGAAGCGGTTTTGCGTCGGATAATGCGTAAAAACAAGCAGTTACAGCGGTTCCAACGATTTTTTCTTAACTGGAACCGCTGTAAGGGGCCATGAGCCCGCATTTTTATTTACCGAAAACGCCTGCGCCTGCTTCAAATTGCAGCTTGGCAAGGCGGGCATAAATGCCGCCCTTCTCAACCAGCGTCTGATGCGTACCCTCTTCAACAATCTGGCCCTTGTCGAGAACGAGAATGCGATCGGCTTTCAGAACCGTTGCCAAGCGATGCGCCACAACGAGCGTCGTGCGATTATCCATGAGGCTATCAAGCGCCTTTTGCACCAGCATTTCACTTTCTGCATCAAGCGCCGAGGTGGCTTCATCCAACAGCAGAACGGGTGCCGCACGCAGGATCGCACGCGCAATGGCAATGCGCTGGCGCTGACCACCTGAAAGCGTAACGCCGCGTTCGCCGACTTCCGTGTTATAGCCCTTGTCCAGCGCCATAATGAAGTCATGTGCGAGGGCTGCCCTTGCTGCGGCCTCTATTTCAGCATCGCTTGCACCGGGTTTACCGAAGCCGATATTCTCGCGAATGCTGGTGGCAAAGATCGCAACATCCTGCGGCACTACGGCAATGCGTTCACGCACCTTGGCAGGGTCGGCTTCAGGCAAGGCCACACCATCCATCAGCACACGACCGGATTGCGGATCGTAATAGCGCATCACCAGCGAGAAAATCGTGGTTTTGCCGGCACCGGACGGGCCGACAATCGCAACCGTCTCACCGGGCTTTACAGTGAAGCTGACACCATTCAGCGACGGCGCGTCCGGACGCGTTGGATAAGAGAAATGCACCCCATCGAAGCTGATCTCGCCACGCGGCGGTTGTGGCAAAGCAACAGGGTTTGCAGGGGCGGAAATGCCAGGATTTTCATCGAGAATTTCTGCAAGCCGTTCGGTGGCACCCGCGGCCTGCGCAAGTTCACCGCCCACTTCCGAAAGCGCGCCAAAAGCGCTGGCTGCAAAGACTGCATAAAGAACGAACTGGCCCAGCGTTCCTGCTGTCATTGTGCCGGAAAGCACATCACGAGAGCCGAACCAGAGCACGGCAACCACGCTGGAGAAGATCAGGAAAATCGCAAAGCCTGTCAGAATGGCGCGTGCTTTGATGGAGGAACGTGCCGCCTGATAGGCCTTCTCGACGGCATTGGCAAAACGCCCCACCACCATATTTTCGTTGGTGAAGGCCTGCAGCGTGCGCATCGCCCCGATCTGCTCACTGGCATAGGCATTGGCATGTGCCAGCATATCCTGCGTCATGCGTGAGCGACGACGCACAGAACGACCAAAAGCGATCAACGGAATCACGATCAGCGGAATAGCCGCAATCACAAGTGCGGAAAGCTTGGGGCTGGTGACAACCATCATGATGAGCGCGCCAATACCCAGAATCACATTGCGCAGCGCTACAGAGGCCGTAGCCCCTACGACCGACTTGATCTGCGTGGTATCGACCGAAAGACGCGAGACGATCTCGCCCGACTGCGACCGATCAAAGAATTCCGGCGACAGGCTGGTCACATGGGAAAAGACAGCATTGCGCAGATCTGCCACCACGCGCTCGCCCAGCGATATGACGAAGAAATAGCGCAGGCCCGATGCGAGCGCCAGAACCAGCGCCAGCGCCACCAGCATACCGAAATAGTTATTGACGAAGACCGCATTGGCTCCGGTGAAGCCATGATCGATCATACGGCGTACGGCAACCGGGACAGCAAGAGTCGTCACAGCAGCAAGAACCAGCGAGAACAGCGCTCCAATAACCAGAGGCTTATAGCGCGAGAGGAAAGGAAGCATCCGCCTCAGTGGCTTCAATGAACGGCGCTTACGCCCTTCCTTTGCACCTTCCCCAGCTCCCTCTTGGGCATTCAATTCTGGATTCATGCGAATTTGACTGTCTCTGCTGGCCATTCTTGAGATTGCGCCCTTGTTATTAGCGTGCGCCTGATGTATAGGCTCGCCAACCCTTTTGGAAGCCGTTGCCTTCGGTAACGGGTCTTCATATCTGCCATTGGGCGAAAGTGCCGCAGTTTTAAACAAGAAACTGGGATTTTCACCCCAGACTTTCAGGATTGAGAAGATGAAAGCCAGCATCCATCCCGACTACCACACCATCAAGGTCGTGATGACCGATGGCACTGAATACATGACCCGCTCGACCTGGGGCAAGGAAGGCGATACGATGAACCTCGATATCGATCCTACCACGCACCCAGCTTGGACCGGTGGTTCGCAGACCCTGCTCGATCGCGGCGGTCGCGTAACGAAGTTCAAAAACCGTTTCGGCAATCTCGGTATCTAATACTGACATTGATGAACTTACGAAAAACCTCGCTTCGGCGAGGTTTTTTGTTGCCTGCCTCTCTGCGCAAAAGGGCGCTATAATCGCGCTCTGCAGCTTGCCATCCAAAAATGGAAACCAATTTTGGGCAACGACATGCGTAAAAAACAGATAGAGCGGCTCCAACGATTCGGCCTTAACTGGAACCGCTCTAAATGCGAAATGCTCTAATACCAAAACTCCATGGGTATGACTCATGGAGTTTTGGTTAAGCCCGAGTGGCGATTGAACTTTTTCAAGGCGTGATGCGTCAGCATCTTCACGCCTTGGTATAACGGCTGGAGGTCGGCACAATGGAGCGAGCAATGTCTGGCATATTGATCGCCGGGAGTTCGCATGTCGGGAAATCCACATTCGCCGCGCGACTGACAAAAGCCCTCGGGTGGAGCCTGATTTCAACGGATAGTCTTGCCCGGCACCCCGGGCGCCCCTGGCCTACCGTCCGCCCCGCCGTCGCCGAGTTTTATTCAAGCCTTTCACCTGAAACCATTCATTGGTTTCTAAAGGTGCATCATGAAAACATATGGCCTCTCATTCGAGAGAAAATCGAGGGGCACATCCATGATGGGCGACAATTCATCTGCGAAGGATCAGCCTTGCGTCCAGAATATCTGACGACATTGAACACCTCTTCAACCGAATGCGTCTGCCTTTATGCCGACGATGATTTTTTGCTCAGCAGAATGCGCAACGAGGCAGGTTACGATCACGTTGATAGCAGCCTTCGGTACATCATCGATAAGTTTATCGAGCGCTCTCTCCGGGACAATTCAGGACTGAAGGCATCTGCGCTAAGCAATCACATAAGACTGGTGAATGCGGCAGATATGGTTGAAGTGAACCAGTCCTACGAGCAGTTATTGCAACAGGCATCCAATAACTCCGAGAAATAAAAAACTCCCGGACAAGCCGGGAGTTTTCGTATTCGGAACTGAAGCCTAAACTTAGGCGCTCAGCTTTTCCATCACTTCGTCGCTGACTTCGAAGTTCGAATAGACGTTCTGAACGTCATCATCGTCTTCAAGAACATTGAGAAGCTTGAGCACGGAGCGTGCCTTTTCTTCATCGAGTTCCGTGTTGGTCTGTGGCTTCCAGATCGTCTTGATCGATTCGGCTTCACCGAGCGCCGTTTCCAACGCCTTCGATACTTCACCAATGTCTTCAAAGGCGCAGAGGATCACATGCTCTTCTTCGCCCGACTGAACGTCATCGGCACCGGCTTCAATAGCCGCTTCCATGACCTTGTCGGCATCGCCAACAGAAATCTTGTAAACGATTTCGCCAACGCGATCGAACATGAAGGCTGCAGAACCGGTTTCACCCAGAGCGCCACCCGACTTGGTGAAAGCTGCACGCACATTGGATGCGGTACGGTTACGGTTGTCGGTCAGCGCTTCAACGATGACCATCACGCCGCCCGGGCCGCGGCCCTCGTAGCGCACTTCATCATAGTTTTCACCGTCGTTGCCTGCCGCCTTCTTGATGGCGCGCTCGATGTTATCTTTCGGCATCGACTGCGCCTTGGCGTTCTGGATGGCCAGACGCAGGCGCGGGTTCATCAACGGGTCAGGCAGACCCTGCTTTGCAGCCACGGTGATTTCTCGACCAAGCTTGGAAAACATTTTCGACCGCACGGCATCCTGACGGCCTTTGCGGTGCATGATATTCTTAAACTGTGAATGGCCAGCCATGGCACCCCTGTTCTGTTCATATGATGCGCACGGAGAAAGCGTCACATAAGAATGGGTCTGGCCGCAGACAGGTCGGCCACCGCGCTTTCCGTGCTGAATGGCCGCGTTATAAGGAATTGAGCCGCATTCGTCCAGCAAAAGCGCGATCACGCAATCACTTGTCGATAAAGTTGACAGGCCTCGACGCGGACCACCAAACAATATTATCTATAAAACCATGAATCAGCGCTCAAATGACACTCCCGGCGAAACCATTGCCGCCCGCATCAGCCGTATTCTCGCCGACCGTATTATTGCGGGCGAGATCGAGCCGGGCATCAAACTCCGTCAGGATCATATCGCCGAAGAGTTCGAAACAAGCCATGTGCCCGTGCGCGAAGCCTTTCGCCGCTTGGAAGCGCAAGGGCTTGTGGTTTCCGAACCCCGTCGCGGCGTGCGCGTTGCGTCCTTCGATATAAGCGAAATCCGCGAAGTGGCGGAAATGCGCGCAGCACTTGAAGTGTTGGCCCTGCGTCATGCAGCGCCCCATATCAGCCGCGCCACGCTGGACGCTGCCGAACAGGCAACCCTCGAAGGCGATAAGTCACGCGATGTGCGAAGCTGGGAAGATGCCAATCGTCGCTTTCATCGATTGATTCTGGAGCCATGCAACATGCCGCGCCTGCTGGCGGCCATTGATGATCTTCATGCAGCAAGCGCGCGCTTTCTGTTTGCCACCTGGCGTTCGGAATGGGAAACCCGCACTGATCACGATCACCGCGCGATTCTGACCGCACTCCGTCAGGACGACATTGAGACGGCGACCACCATCCTTGCGCGCCATGTGCAGTGGATCGGCCATCGCCCCGTCAAAACCGCATCAGGCAAGACCCGCGATTCTTTCGCCATCGTCGGCTAAGCAGCCACCCAGACCTTCCAGCGCTTAAGATGACCATGCGAGCTGCCGCACATGCAGCTCACGCGCTTGCGGCTGCTTTGATTTTAAAGCATTTCCAGCAAAAGTGGGAACCGCCTCCGCAGGGAAATCAGTTCGCCGGACTGATTTCTTTTCCTGCTGCGATGCGTCGGATAATGCGTACAAACAAATAGTTACAGCGGTTCCAACGATTCAGCCTTAACTGGAACCGCTGTAAGCCTCTCCCAATTTTTATATATTTTATCTATTTCTCACTTGCCAAACACCATCAATCCGATGATTTTAAATAGATCGAATCGTAATTTTATCTATAATTTGAGGAAGCCATGGCTTACATCACCCAGAAGCGTGTATCTTTCAGCCCACTTGATCTCGAATCCCGCTCACCAGCCCTACGCATTGTTGCGGTAGCCTTCGGTACACTGGTATTGGCAATCTCATCGCAGATTGCAGTCCCTATGATACCAGTTCCGATTACACTTCAGACACTCGTTGTGCCGCTGATCGGCGCACTCTATGGCTGGCGACTTGGCTTCATCACCGTGCTTGCCTGGTTGGGCGAAGCCATGATTGGCCTGCCGGTTCTCGCTGGCGGCGCTGGTGGTATCCAGCATTTTGCCGGTCCAACCGCTGGATATCTCGTCTCGTTTCCAATTATCGCAGCACTCACCGGCTATCTCGCGGAACGCGGCTGGAACGGCAAAAACCTGGTGCTTGCTTTTGTATCGTTCGGCGTAGCCAACCTGCTTTGCCTCGCCCTTGGTGCAATTTGGCTTTCAGCGCTGATCGGCGTTGAAAAAGCAGTAACCTTCGGTGTGACGCCATTCCTCATCGGCGCTCTGATCAAGTCAGCACTCGGCGCTGCAATTCTCAAAGCAGCAGCGCGATAAACGATTGATGACAGTTCGCCTGCGCGGTCATCATCTTCTTTGTATGCTGACCTATATCGGCAAGGGCTACAGCCCGGCTTTCGTGGAAAATTACGACGCGATTGCCGGGAATTTGTCGAATGGAGAAGACATCGAGATCGTCGATGGTCCAGACGACATCTGCCAGCCGCTGCTCTGTGAAAGTGATTGCCACTGTTTTAATGCAAGCGTAGCTGTTCGGGACAGATTGGCTATGGAAGCCATATCGAGGCTGTTTGACCTGGTGATCTCGGCTGGATCACGATTGTCGCTCGATGCCATGCAGCTTGGCCGGATGCGGGCCGCTTTTGCCGATGGCAGCATCCGCAAAGCGTGCAAATCTTGCGAATGGTCAGAGCTTTGTACCCGCATCGCCGTCAAAGACGATTATGCGGGCGTTCAGATAAATTTATAAAGGCCTATCGCCAGAATGCAGGGATAGTTTCTTCCAGTCGTGCGCCAATTCGCAAAGGCGCAGCCTTTTCAGCAAGGCCGGTACGATCAGAAATCTCGATCCCCACGCCACAAATGGTTGCCGGACCGCTGGCAGCCTCAAAGCGACCCTTTGGCACTTTCGACAGGAAGCGGTTCAAAGGCTCTTCCTTGTCCATTCCAAGCGAAGAATCATAGTCACCGCACATGCCGGCATCCGACATATAGGCTGTGCCATTGCGCAAAATCTGGCAATCGGCGGTCGGCACATGCGTATGCGTTCCAACGACAGCACTGGCGCGACCATCGACAAAATGGCCAAAGCACTGCTTTTCGCTGGTAGCTTCCGCATGGAAATCGAAGAACACGGCATCTGCCTGCTCGCCAAGCGGGCAAGCTTCGAGAATTTTCTCGGCCGCAATGAACGGGTCATCCAGATCCGGGTGCATGAACACGCGGCCCATCACATTGGATACCAGCACGCGGGCACCATTCTTGGCGATGTAAAGCCCCTCGCCCTTGCCTGCCGTTCCTTTCGGAAAATTTGCAGGACGCAGGAAACGGTCTTCGCGCTTGGAGAAATCCAGCGCCTCGCGTTGATCCCATACGTGATTGCCGGTTGTCACCACATCCGCGCCCGCGCGGATTGTGTCGTGAAAAATCTCTTCGGTAATACCAAAGCCGCCAGCGGCGTTCTCGCCGTTGACGATCACGAAATCCAGCTTCAAATCAGAAATCAGCCCCGGCAGCTTTTCATAAACCGCCGTGCGCCCCGACCGGCCCACCATGTCACCAAGAAAAAGTAATCTCATAAATGCGTCTTTATCAGCCCTGATCGAATAAGTGCAAGCCGGTCTCGGTCAGTATCTGGTGAAGAGCAATGTCGTGCGGCTCATTGGGCACATGTGGCACTTCCTGACAATCAAATGCCATGCCGATCAACAGCGGCTCCAGACCGCGCCCGGCAAAGCGCGCCAGCGCCCGATCATAATGACCGGCACCATAACCCAGACGATGACCGCGCTTGTCGAAACCGGCAAGCGGCATAAACAGGATGGCAGGATCAACCAGCGGTGCGGTCTTGTCCGGCCCCATCGTGCCGAACCCCGTCTGAACCAGCTCCGCATCCGGTAGAAATTCACGAAATGCGATTGTTTCCTTATCGAGAACCACCGGCAGACACAGACGCGCACCCTTGTCGCGCATGGCTGACAGAAGCGGACGTGGATCAATCTCCGAGCGGATCGGCCAATAGCCTGCGACCATCGTTTCCTTGGGAATCAATATCGCGGTTTCAGCCTTTTTTGCTGCAGCCAGTGACGCCTCGAACCGGAAGCGCGGGTCAAGTGCATCGCGACGCGAAAGCACCTCTCGCCTCAATGCCTGCTTGTCATCGCCTCGCGGCTGTCCTTTGTCATTCATCAAACGCCTCCACCAATTGCTGCTAGTGGACCCGGAATGGCGGCATCCGTCAAGAAGCAGCTGCAATCCGTTGCGAACGATCACGAATGACTTTCAGCACAACGCCATGGAAATCATTCAGGAAAACCTTGCCCCACAGATCGCAGTAGAAATTGATCGGCGTTGCAATCCGGTAGCGTGTGGTGAGCGTGAGACGTGTATGACCATTTGGCTGCGCTTCGAGGTGATAATCACCATTCGTGAGCTTCAGGTAAGAGCTATCCACATTGATATGGGCTTCGACAGCCGCGGGGATGGAATCGGTGCCAAACCTAAAATCCCAGGCCAGCAGCCGGTTTTCTTCCCAGCGTGTCACAATCTCCTGAAATTTGACGCCGCGTGTCCATTCAAGCTGGCGTACAGCGCCGACACCCTCGCCCTCAAGGCGTGCATCGACGGGCTGTGGCACACCGACAATCCCGTGGCTGAATGTCCATGACAGTTCATCCGGACGAACATGGCGGATTTCTGTGGTCTGCTGCCAGACGACTTCAGGCGAGGCTGCAATATCAATGACGGTCGTAACTGCTCCTTCATGCGGCTCATATTGCAGCAGCGGTTCAAACGGATAAAACATCAATGGCAGTGCGATCACCAGCATTGTGGAGCGTGGCGTGCGAAAACGGCGGATCAGCGAAAGCGTCAGCCAGGAGCCCACTGCGGAGAAAACGCCGAAAAACGGCGCAGCCATGATCACGCAGATGCCGCCCTCCCGGAACAAAGCCATGCTCACAACAATGAGACCGCCGATAATCATCCAGCTCATTCTCACATGGCGCCAGAGACCCTTTTCGGCGCGCGGGTCGCTTAGGCTCGAAGCAAGGCTCGATATCGCCATAGGCAAAAGCATAAGCCCCGCGATAAACGGCATCCATTCCCGTGCCGAGTTCACCCAGATAAGGACATAGAGCGTAAGCCCGTAAGCCACAGCCACTGGAACTGCGACACGTAAACGTTCGGAAAAGCCAGGAGAATTTGGGGGAGAGGATGTCATTTAAAACGCACATATCTTTGAAGGATAAGGCGTTTTAGAACATTTTTGTCTTAAATAACAAATAGCTTTGCTTACTTTATAGCAAGAGCTTGAAAAGTGGCGACCACGACGACCGATGGTAGTGTTTGATCCCGGGAACCTACAACGTAGGTGGGCGCCATATGCGAAAGCCCACAGGCCTTCACAGGGACAGCTCCCTTAGAGATCAATAAGGCCCCGGGGATGCTGTTACACCTGTCGGGAAGCGCAGTACGCCGAGAACCTATATAGGCGCAGTCAGACCTTAGCGCCAGAGGCGTCAGCCCGAGATACAGAATCTTTTCGTAGATCAGACAGCGCCCGGACGGGGAGCAATACGCTTTGCAATCTGCTCAATGCGTTCAGCTAAATCAGAAAGCACACCAGTAAGGGCAGCGTCATTCTGATCGGCACTGGTCAGCGCTTCGTCGCGAGAGCGGCGCAGGGTCTCGATCTCGTTTTCATGGCCCTTGATGCGCTTTTGCGTTTCCGCAAGCTCATCCATCACCATGATACCGGCCATCACTGTGAGGCGCAGATCGCCTATTTCGCCGAAAGATGATTTGAGATGGGTGACATATTGGTCAAAGCGATCGGCAAGCCCGGAAAGATGTTCTTCCTGCCCTTCGTCGCAAGCCATGCGATATGCTTTGCCATCAATGGTAACGGTTACAGTCGCCATAGATCCCTTCTCCTATCGATCCAGCACGGCGCGAATGGTTTCCATCGCCGTCACCAGACGTCGCGAAACTTCGCGGTTTGCGGCTTCAAGCCGCTCGGCACGGGCTTCTGACTGGTCGAGTTCCTGGGCTAGACGGCTGCGGTCAGCATTCATGCGCTGTACCTCTTCCTCGGCTTCGGCGAAATCGCCTTCCTTGTCCAGCCGCAGGTCCACCGCTTGTTCAAGCGTACTGAGTGCCTTTTCCAGCCGTTCGAGGACCTGCCTGAGGGTCGTTTCGGGTGCCATCCATATCCTTTCCAATGCCAGATCACAGACATCGAATCGCGCCTGCCGGACGGGCATCTTTGAAAAGACTGTAATAATCGACCGCCCGATAAGCAACAAATGACGAGCCAGACTGGCCGTTCATGCACCGTTATCAGCGCAAAAAAGGCTTTTCAGTGATTGTCAGCCCATAAATTGCCCGCGTTACCCTATCAATCGCAGACTGTTTATTGCCGATAAGCCATCGTTTTGTTGACTCCTCGGTAGCAGGTGCTATGTGTCCCAAAGCCTTCTGTCGCGCGAGCATCTACAGAATTTAATCGGTTTAAATTGATTAAATCGTTTAGTATAAGGAGCTCGTGCTTCAGTCCCGAGGCATCGCCGCAACCCCGTTAAAACCACTCTGGAAAGACGGCTGAGACAATGACGAATTCCGACAAGCAAAACCAGCTGGCCAACGCCATCCGCTTTCTCTCGATCGATGCGGTCGAGAAGGCTAATTCAGGCCACCCAGGCCTGCCTATGGGCGCAGCCGACATAGCAACGACTCTTTACACCCGTTTCCTGTCGCACGACCCGCAGAATCCGCATTGGCCGGATCGCGACCGTTTCGTGCTTTCTGCAGGTCACGGCTCGATGCTTCTTTATTCGCTGCTCTTCCTCTCGGGCTACGAAGACATCACCCTTGATGAAATCAAGAATTTCCGCCAGCTCGGCGCACGCACCGCAGGTCATCCTGAATACGGTCATGCCGCTGGTATCGAAACCACAACTGGTCCACTTGGACAGGGCATTGCCAATGCTGTTGGCATGGCGCTTTCCGAGCGCGTACTGAATGCACAGTTCGGCGACAGCCTCGTTGACCACTACACCTATGCGATCGTTGGTGACGGCTGCCTCATGGAAGGCATCAGCCAGGAAGCCCTGTCGCTGGCAGGTCACCTGAAGCTCAATAAGCTGATCGTTCTTTGGGATGACAACAACATCTCCATCGACGGCCCGATCTCGCTGTCCGACAACACCGACCAGCCTGCACGTTTCGCCGCTTCCGGCTGGAACACGCTTGCTGTTGACGGTCATGATCAGGACGCGATTGCCAAGGCAATTGAACTTGCCAAGGTTTCAGACAAGCCGACCTTCATCGCCTGCAAGACCACCATTGGTTTTGGTTCGCCAAACCGCGCTGGCACCAACAAAGTCCACGGTTCGCCACTCGGTGCAGAAGAAATCGCTGCTACGCGCAAGGCACTCGGCTGGACTTCTGAACCTTTCGTCGTTCCTGCTGAAGTTCTCGACGCATGGCGCGTTGCTGGCCTCAATGCTGCGAAGAAGCGTCTGGAATGGGAAAAGCGTCTTGCTGCGGCTAACGCAGAAACCCGCGCTGAATTCGAACGTCGTATGCGTGGCGACCTGCCTGCAAACTTCGATGACGCGATCAACGAATACAAGAAGAAGCTTTCCGCAGACAAGCCAAAGGTTGCGACCCGTAAGTCGTCCGAAATGGCTCTGGAAGTGATCAACGGCGTTGTACCTGAAACCCTGGGCGGCTCTGCCGACCTGACCGGTTCCAACAACACCAAGACCAGCCAGACCAAGGCTGTTACGCCGGAAAACTACGGTGGCCGTTACATCCACTACGGTATCCGCGAACACGGCATGGCTGCTGCCATGAACGGCATCACGCTGCATGGCGGTCTGATCCCTTACTCCGGCACTTTCATGTGCTTCTCGGATTATTGCCGTCCGGCCATGCGTCTGTCGTCGCTGATGGGCATCCGCGTTGTTTACGTCATGACCCATGATTCGATTGGTCTTGGCGAAGACGGCCCAACCCACCAGCCGGTTGAGCATCTTGCAGCTCTGCGCGCCATTCCAAACCACAATGTCTTCCGTCCGGCAGACGCTGTGGAAGTTGCAGAATGCTGGCAGATTGCACTGCATTCGAAGGGCACTCCTTCGACGCTCGCTCTGACCCGTCAGAACCTGCCAGTTGTGCGTACCGAACATCGCGAAGAAAACCTCTCCGCATTCGGCGCTTACGAACTCGCTGCTGCAAAGGGTGACGCAAAGGTTTCGATTTTCGCAACCGGTTCGGAAGTGGAAATCGCGCTCAAGGCTCGTGATCTTCTTGAAGCCAAGGGCATTGCAACCCGCGTTGTTTCGGTTCCTTGCTTCGAACTGTTTGAAGAGCAGAGCGATGCTTACAAGCAGGCAACGCTCGGCGATGCACCGGTCAAGGTTGCAATCGAAGCAGCTCTTGCACTCGGCTGGGAACGCTTCATCGGCGAAAACGGCATCTTTATCGGCATGAAGGGCTTCGGCGCTTCGGGCGAGATCAACGATCTCTACAAGCATTTCGGCATTACTGCTGAACATGCTGCTGAAGCTGCGGAAAAGAAACTCAACGCCGCCGCATAATAATCAAACGCCGGCGTTAAACACGCCGGCGTTTACCTTTCCAGTCGTGGGCGTTCCCAAACGCCTTCAACTGTTTTATCAAGCCACTGCATATGCAGAACCCTTTCGGGAGATTTAGAGAAAATGGCAGTTCGCGTCGCAATTAACGGTTTTGGCCGCATCGGCCGTAATGTCCTCCGCGCTATCGTCGAGTCGGGCCGCACCGACATTCAGGTCGTTGCGATCAATGATCTCGGCCCAGTGGAAACTAACGCGCATCTTCTGCGCTATGACAGCGTTCATGGTCGTTTTCCAAAGGAAGTGAAAGTCGCTGGCGACACCATCGACGTCGGCTACGGACCGATCAAGGTTCACGCTGTTCGCAACCCGGCTGAACTGCCGTGGAAGGAAGAAGGCGTCGATATCGCTCTGGAATGCACCGGCATCTTCACCGCACGCGACAAGGCAGCTCTTCATCTTGAAGCTGGCGCAAAGCGCGTTATCGTTTCGGCTCCTGCCGATGGCGCTGACCTTACCGTTGTCTATGGCGTCAACCACGACAAGCTGACGAAGGACCATCAGGTCATTTCCAACGCTTCTTGCACCACCAACTGCCTTGCGCCAGTGGCTCAGGTTCTCAACGATGCAATCGGCATCGAAAAGGGCTTCATGACCACGATCCACTCCTACACGGGCGACCAGCCGACGCTGGACACCATGCACAAGGATCTCTACCGCGCACGCGCAGCAGCTCTTTCCATGATCCCGACTTCGACGGGTGCTGCAAAGGCTGTTGGTCTGGTTCTGCCAGAACTCAAGGGCAAGCTCGACGGCGTCGCAATCCGCGTTCCAACCCCGAACGTATCGGTTGTTGACCTGACCTTCGTTGCCAAGCGCTCGACCACTGTTGAAGAAATCAACAATGCGATCCGCGAAGCTGCCAATGGCCGCCTCAAGGGCATCCTCGGCTACACCGATGAGCCGCTCGTTTCGCACGACTTCAACCACGATTCACATTCGTCGATCTTCCACACCGACCAGACCAAGGTCATGGACGGCACCATGGTGCGCATCCTGTCGTGGTACGACAATGAATGGGGCTTCTCGAGCCGCATGAGCGACACTGCAGTCGCTTTCGGCAAGCTGATCTAAGCAGCTTCAATGTTTCGCTCCCTTCTCCCCACCGTTGCGCGCTGGCGTTCGCTGGAAGGAGAAGGGCTCGAACATCTCAATATCACGCCCGCCGGTAACACTTTCAACGCCACTGGCGTTATCATCGGCGAGCGTGGCGATGTTCCCTACGGTGTACGTTATAGCATCGATTGCGCGAGCGACTGGCGCGTATTCCATTTCCTCATCGAAACGACATCCGGCTTAATGCTCGAACTCAAATCCGATGGAAATGGGCACTGGACGACCATGGCCGGAGACGCATTACCTGAGTTTGATGGTTGCATGGACATTGATCTGGCAGGGACACCCTTCACCAATAGCCTGCCGATCCGCCGTCTGGGTCTGACGCCCGAAAGCGGCACGGTACAGCTCGACATGCTTTATGTACCGTTCAATAGTTTCCGCCCGCTGCGAGACAGCCAACGATATACTTGTCTTAAGGAAGGCAAGCTTTACCGTTACACTGCCGCTGATCGCACGTTCACCGCTGAATTGCCTGTCGATGAAGACGGGCTTGTCACTGATTACCCAACCCTGTTCCAGCGCCTGCCTGTCTGAAAGACGAAAACCTGCAGGCCGCCGGAAAAAGCCCCGGGAGAAATATCATGAGTTTCCGTACCCTCGATGATGCCGACGTCAAATCCAAGCGCGTTCTGGTTCGTGTTGATCTCAACGTGCCGATGGCAAACGGCGAAGTAACCGACCTCACCCGTATCGAACGTATTGTTCCAACCATTGCGGAACTGTCGAAAAAGGGTGCCAAGGTCATCCTGCTCGCTCATTTCGGTCGTCCAAAAGGCGTTGCGTCCGATGAAAACTCGTTGAAGCATGTCGTAAAGCCGCTTTCGAAAGTGCTCGGCCATGGCGTACATTTCGCTGAAGACAGCATTGGCGACAAGGCGAAGGCGGCAGTTGATGCGCTGAAAGACGGCGACGTTCTGCTTCTCGAAAACACGCGCTTCCACAAGGGCGAAGAAAAGAACGATCCGGAATTCGTGGCAGCACTCGCAGCCAATGGCGACATCTATGTCAATGACGCCTTCTCGGCGGCACACCGCGCGCACGCTTCGACTGAAGGTCTGGCGCATGTGCTGCCAGCCTATGCAGGCCGCGCCATGCAGGCAGAACTTGAAGCGCTTGAAAAGGGCCTCGGACAGCCAGCCCGTCCCGTTGTGGCAATCGTTGGCGGCGCCAAGGTTTCGACCAAGCTCGACCTCCTGTCGAACCTGATCGAAAAGGTCGATGCACTGGTGATCGGCGGCGGCATGGCGAACACTTTCCTCGCAGCCCAGGGCCACGATGTCGGCAAGTCGCTTTGCGAGCATGATCTTGCCCATACCGCACGCGAAATAATGGCCAAGGCTGAAAAGACCAAATGCGCCATCATCCTGCCGGTTGATGCGGTCGTGGGCTGGCACTTTGCTGCCGATACACCAAACCAGACCTATGGCGTGGAATCGGTGCCAAGCGACGGCATGATTCTCGACGCAGGCGCGCTTTCGACTGACCTGATTGCATCGGCCATCGATGATGCCGCAACACTCGTCTGGAACGGCCCGCTCGGCGCATTTGAGCTGCGTCCGTTCGATACAGCAACCGTCAAGACCGCCAAGCATGTTGCCGCCCGCACCAAGGCTGGCAAGTTGGTATCGGTCGGCGGCGGCGGCGACACCGTTGCAGCGCTTAACCATGCAGGTGTTGCAGACGACTTCACCTATATCTCGACCGCTGGCGGCGCTTTCCTTGAATGGATGGAAGGCAAACCACTTCCCGGCGTTGATGTGCTGAAGAAGTAAGAAAACAAAAAAGCCCGGAGTTTCCTCCGGGCTTTTGCTTTATGATTTCGGTGTCAGCTTCAGAAGACGCCCGGGATTGTCTTCCTCGATCACCCAGATCGCACCATCTGGCCCGACTGCTACGTCACGGATACGATTTTCCATCGCAAAACGTTCGGCTTCATTCGGCTGACCATCGCTGTTTATCGTCACACGGATCAGCGCCATCGACGAAAGGCCGGCGATCAGCGCAGAGCCATTCCAGTCGGCAAACATCTTGCCCTTGTAGAATGCCAGTCCGCCCGGCGAGATCACCGGCGTCCAGAACAGCATAGGTGCTTCAAACTCAGGCCGCGTGCTGTGGCGCGGGATCGGACGGCCACTATAATTGTCGCCATTGGAGACAACCGGCCAGCCGTAATTGAGACCCGGCTTGATGAGATTGAACTCATCGCCGCCGCGCGGTCCCATTTCATGCTCCCACAGCTTGCCGTCCGGCGCGAATGCCAGACCATAGGGATTGCGATGCCCCGTCGTCCAGGTCAGCGCTTTGATGCCACCTTCCTCAGCCTTCGGATTGTCCTTTGGGGTTGAACCATCGGGGTTCATACGCAGGATCTTGCCCATCGGCGCATTGTCATCCTGTGCGGTTGCGGGCGACATGCGATCGCCAACCGACAGGAACAAATGCTTTTTATCAGGCGCAAACGCGATCTTGCCACCGGGTTGCCCGCCCTTGGCAGGTGTCGCCTGCTGCCAGATTGCCTTGAGATCCTTAAGCTCAGCCTTGCCCTTGCTTTCAGACAGCGTTGCACGCGCCAATATGAGCGCGCCGCCACCATTTTCCGGCATGACATAGGTGAAATAGATAGCCTTGCTCTTGGCAAAATCAGGCGCAGGAACAACATCCAGTAGACCGTTCTGGCCGCTGAACAAAACCTCCGGCACGCCTGAAACTTCCGTCTTCTCACCCTTTTCTGTTACGACAAAAATCTTGCCGCCCTTCTCGGTGAGGATCAGTTTACCGGCCGGCAGAAATGCAATCGCCCATGGTGTGTCAAATTCCGCCACTGCTGCCACATTGAAAGGCAATTCAGTGGTGGCTTCCCTGCTTCCTGCATTGATGCTCTCCGCAAAGGCGGTTTGAGCCGGAAGGGCGATCATCGATGCAGCCAGAATGAACGGCAGGCTTAGTAGGGCACTTCGCATCTCTCCTCCTTATAATTGATATCCTTTAGATGGGATTCTCAGGCGTCATGTCAAAACCAAATGGGGTTGAAATCGCATATTCGTCTGTCGAATCTGGAATATTCATTCTGCACGCCAATTAGAGCAGAGTTCTGACAGCCGGTAAGAAAACTTGTCCCGGCTAAATCGTTTGAAAAAATTTCAATCGTTTCAACCACTTGTGCTGCCATTTTGTTGGCCTAACTCTTCTGCTATCGAAAATGAATATGTGTCTTGAGAGCGGCTGAGGCTCTTTGCCCAGCTTCCCAATATTGCACCCTCGCGGGGCCTTTAGGAGCTAACACATGACCGAACGTCTTGAAGATATTGCAATTGCACTCGTCGCAAACGGCAAAGGGATTCTGGCTGCGGACGAAAGTTCCGGCACCATTGCAAAGCGTTTTGAAAGCATCGGCCTCGCCTCGACCGAGGATTCACGCCGCGATTATCGCGAAATGCTGTTCCGCTCTGATGAGGCGATGAAGAACTACATTTCGGGCGTCATTCTTTACGATGAAACCATCCGCCAGAAAGCCAAGGACGGCACACCGCTTGTCGATCTTATTCGCAAGGCAGGTGCGGTACCGGGCATCAAGGTGGATGCCGGTGCCAAGCCGCTTGCAGGTTTTGAGGGTGAAACAATCACCGAAGGTCTCGACGGTCTGCGTGAGCGCCTCAACGAATATTATGGTTTCGGTGCCCGCTTTGCGAAATGGCGTGCCGTAATCTCGATTTCTGATGGACTTCCGACATGGGGAGCGGTCAAGCAAAACGCGCAGGCCCTCGCCCGTTACGCAGCACTCTGCCAGGAAGCAGGCATTGTGCCGATCGTTGAGCCGGAAGTGCTGATGGATGGCAAGCCGGGCGATCATTCCATCGACCGTTGCTACGAAGTCACCGAATGGGTGCTCAAGACCGTCTTCACCGAGCTTTACGACGCACGCGTCAGGCTTGAAGGCATGATCCTGAAACCGAACATGGTTATCGACGGCAAGAAGGCGCGCAAAGCCTCTGTCGAAGAAGTGGCCGAAAAGACTGTTCGCTGCTTCCGCAACACTGTCCCTGCCGAGGTGCCGGGCATTGCCTTCCTTTCCGGAGGTCAGACCGGCGAAGAAGCAACCGCGCATTTGTCGGCAATGAATGCCAGCTTCGATATGCCGTGGAAAATGACCTTCTCCTATGGCCGTGCGCTGCAGGCAGCCTCTCTGGAAGCCTGGGGCGGCAAGGATGAGAATGTTGCCGCTGGCCAGCGTGCCTTTGCGCATCGCGCCAAGATGAACGGCCTTGCTGCAACTGGCGGCTGGAAGAAAGACCTCGAACAAGCAGCCTGAACGATACTGCATGATAAAAGGCCCGGTTTAGCGCATGAGCCGACCGGGCTTTTTAGTTCTCAGTAAAATGAAACCCGACCGCCATCGCCATGGCAAAGATCGCAAACGCCGCGATCTTCCAAAAATCGCCACGCTTCTTCAATCCCGGCCAGCCAAGTGGCTTGATGATGTGCAAGCCCATCAGGGCCATAAGCAGCACAGGCAGGACTTTGAACACAAAACACCTCTCACGCACCCTTTTGGCCCAGCAATCAGCATCCTGCAAGCCTCATCAATTTATGCTGTGGTTGTGATACACTTATTCATCTTAAGTTTCATGGACGAAGCTTTGATCTTGGGCGTAGACTTAACCCCGGAGGAGATGAAAAGCGCGTGGAGGAGACCAGGCTAATCAGCCCTGTCTTGCGCTTTCATCCAGCGTGTTCGAGCATTTCCAGCAAAAGTGGGGACCGGTTTTGCGTCTGGAAATGCTTAAAAACAAATAGATAGAGCGGTTTCAGTGACTCAGCATTGGCTAAAACCGCTCTATCACGATGCTCTAACGGATCATCTGATCCGATTAAGCGCGTGCTTCTGGGAGGAACAGCATGACATCAAAATATGCCGAAACCTATGCCGCATGGCAGCAAGACCCCGAAGGCTTCTGGGCTGAAGCAGCCGGGGCCATTGACTGGTTCAAGCCATGGGATCAGGTTCTCGCAAGCGATGAAGGGGTTTATGGTCGCTGGTTTAAAGGTGCTGAATGCAACACCTGTCACAATGCACTCGACCGCCATGTTGCCAAAGGGCGCGGCGATCAGGTTGCGCTCATTTACGAAAGCCCGGTAACAAGCTCTGTACGCAAATTTACATATCGCGAATTGCTTGAAGAGGTGGAAGCCCTCTCGGCGGTCATGCTCGACAATGGTGTGAGCAAAGGCGACCGCGTTCTTATCTATATGCCCATGGTGCCGGAAGCTGCTGTCGCCATGCTGGCCTCAGCCCGCATTGGTGCGGTGCATTCGGTGGTGTTTGGCGGTTTTGCCGCCAATGAACTTGCAACACGTATAGATGATGCAAAGCCGGTGATGATCATTGCCGGTTCATGCGGCATCGAACCAACCCGCGTTGTGCCCTATCAGGCAATGCTCGACAAGGCGATTGCCACCGCCCGCCACACAGTCAGGCACTGCATTATCCTGCAACGCGAGCAGCATCCGCATAAGCCGGTTGAAGGCCGCGATATCGACTATCGTACCGCTGTGGATGCCGCGCTCGGCCGTCATGTTCCTTGCACGCCCGTTGCAGCCACCGATCCGCTTTATGTCCTTTACACATCGGGTACTACCGGCGAACCCAAAGGTGTCGTGCGTGACAATGGCGGGCATATGGTGGCCCTTGCATGGTCGCTGAAGCATGTGTTCGGCATCGAGCCGGGACAGGTGTTTTGGGCGGCATCCGATGTCGGCTGGGTGGTCGGCCATTCCTATATTGTCTATGCTCCGCTCATTGCCGGTGCCACCAGCATCCTCTTTGAGGGCAAACCCGTCGGTACGCCCGATGCAGGCAGCTATTGGCGCATCATCGCCGAGCATGGTGTGGAGGTGATGTTCACAGCCCCCACTGCCCTGCGTGCGATCAAGAAAGAAGATGCCGACGGCAATTTCGTGCGCCGATACGATCTTTCAAAATTCCGCGCGCTTTATCTGGCGGGCGAACGTGCCGATCCCGACACGATCCACTGGGCAGAAAATCTGCTCGGTTGTCCTGTGATCGATCATTGGTGGCAAACCGAAAGCGGCTGGCCGATGGTCGCCAATCCGCTTGGTCTCGGACTGCTCGAAACCAAATATGGCTCGCCTGCCGTCTGTCTGCCCGGCTATGACATCCGCGTGCTCGACGATGCCGGCCATGAAGTCGAGCGTGGCCAGCTTGGTAATATTCTGATCAAACTGCCATTGCCGCCCGGTTGTCTGCCAACCCTGTGGAACGCGGATGAGCGCTTTCGCAAAGCCTATCTCAACGAATTTCCCGGCTATTATAAAACCGCCGATGCGGGCTACATGGATGAAGATGGCTATCTCTACATCATGAGCCGCACCGACGACATCATCAATGTCGCAGGACATCGTCTGTCGACAGGTGCCATGGAGGAGGTCCTTTCCAGCCATCCGGACGTTGCAGAATGTGCGGTGCTTGGCATCTCCGATTCCGTCAAAGGACAGGTGCCTTGCGGCTTCCTTGTGCTGAAATCCAACATCGACCGTGATCTGCATGAGGTTGAAAAGGAATGCGTGAGCATGATTCGCGACGCCATCGGACCGATTGCCGCCTTCCGGCTCGCCCTGACCGTGAAACGTCTTCCAAAAACCCGTTCCGGAAAGATACTGCGCTCAACAATCCAGAAAATCGCTGATGGTGAGGACTGGAAAATGCCCGCCACCATCGATGATCCGGTGATTCTCGATGAAATCAGCACAGTTCTGCGCGAGCGTCATATCGGCCTGGCCTTTGCCTGACCTTTTATTATCGCACATCTTGAGCGCTTGACCGGCGAAAGTCGCCGGTCCATTCTCCGGCAAAATCGGAGAATGATCGATGCAGTTAGAAGGCAAGGTGGCAATCGTCACGGGTGCTGCCCGGGGTATTGGCTATGCCATCGCCAAGCGCTTCCTGATGGATGGCGCAAGTGTGGTTTTGTCGGATGTCGATGGCGCAGGCGCCACAAAAGCAGTCAGGGATCTGGAGCAATATGGCCGGGTTCTCGCCATTGCCTGCGATGTGGGCGACAAACTCGATATTCATAATCTGCTGACCTATGCCACGACCAATCTTGGTGAGATCGATATCCTCGTCAACAATGCAGGCATCGTGCATCAGGCAGAGTTTCTCGACCTGAAAGAAGATGATTTCGACCGCGTGATGCGCGTCAACCTCAAAGGCGCTTTTCTTTGCGGTCAAGCCGTCGCAAAACGCATGGTTGCACGCGTGGAAGCGGGCGGCGAGGCTGGCAGCATTATCAATATGTCGTCGATCAACGCGATATTCGGTCTGCCTGATCAGCTTGCCTATTCCGTGTCAAAGGGTGGCATGAACCAACTGACACGCACGATGGCGGTAGCACTCGCCAAATGGGGCATTCGCGTCAACGCAATCGGCCCCGGCTCAATCGACACTGACATGTTGTCCGCCGTGAACAACGATGCCGAGGCTCGCAAGAAGATACTCGCGCGCACGCCATTGGGTAGAATCGGACAAGCATCTGAAATTGCAGCAATAGCCGCATTTCTCGCATCGCGTGATTCAAGCTATGTGACAGGCCAGACGATCTATGCCGATGGTGGACGCTTACCGCTGAGCTATACCGCAGAACCGCCTTTCAAGGCCTGATGAAATAGTTGCCGTTTGGGTATATCAGGAAGATAATAATTAACATTGCTCCTGACAGACAGCTGTCAGGAGGCCTGTGTCATAGTGCATTCTTACAGATGAGGGATTCACCATGGCACTCGCAATCGCACCACTGCTCGCAATTCTGAAAGAATATAAGCGCAGACAGGACGAACGTCGGCGCTTCGTGCGCACGCAGCGCGCATTCGACAACCTCCCAAGCGACCTGCGCAAGGATATGGGCTGGCCGGACCGTTATCTCGAACAGCGCCGTAACGCTGCCGATGAGAGGAAATAACACCATGGCGGAAACCAAAATGGTCGGCTTCGTCTTCGTTGAGGGCTTTGCTGATTGGGAATATGGGTTTTTATCGGCATCGGCACGCGAATGGTTCGGCGTAAACACCGTCTCACTTGCTCCCGCAGGTGCGGAAGTCCGTTCGCTCAGCGGCTTTCGGCTGACACCGGATCGCAGCACGGCACCGGAAGAAAACACTGATCTCGATGCTATTGCTGTCATCGGCTCCGATATCTGGGCGACGCCGGAGGCTCCCGATCTGACTGCGCTCTTGCGCGCCATCGCACAAAAATGCGGTGTGGTTGGTGGCATTTGCGGCGCAACACTTGCACTGGCTCGCGCAGGCCTCTTCAATGGGGTCAATCACACCAGCAATGGCCGCGAATGGATCGCAGAACGCGCACCGCAATATGCGGGTGCCAGCCGCTATCAGGACGTGCCCGATGCTGTTGCGGATAAGCGCATCGTTTCGGCACCGGGCACAGCGCCTGGCACCTTCGCTGCCGCTTTTCTGGAAACGCTGTTTCCAACCGAGCGGGAGCGTATTGGCGAAATGCGTGCGCTTTTCGCACGCGAATATACTTGAGATCACCATGCGTCGAGCAGACCGCCTTTTTCAAATCGTTCAGCATCTTCGCGGCGGCAGGCTTGTCACCGCACGGCAGCTTGCCGAGCGGCTGGAAGTTTCAGAACGCACGATCTATCGCGACATTGCAGATCTGCAATCGACAGGCGTTCCTATCGATGGTGAAGCCGGTGTTGGCTATATTCTGCGGCAGGGGTTTGAACTACCGCCACTGATGTTTACGCGTGATGAAATCGTGGCACTTGTTGCAGGCGCCCGACTGATCCGTGCATGGGGCGGCGTTTCAATGGCGCGCGGTGCAGAAGAAGCCCTGGTCAAGATCGAAGCCGTTCTGCCCAAAGAAGAACGCGCGCGCATCACTGGCACGCAAATCCATGCGCCGTCTGCATCAATTAGCGTAAGCGAACGCCGTATCATCGATGCCGTCGAACGCGCAGTTGATGAAGGCACGGTTCTCAACATCCGTTATCGCGATCTGGAAGCCCGTGAGAGCGAGCGGGATATCCGTCCGCTTGGTCTGTGGTTCTGGGGCAAGGTCTGGACTGTGATCGGCTGGTGTGAATTGCGCAATGCTTTCCGCACGTTTCGTACCGACCGCATCATCGCTGCTGACAAATCAGGCCGCACGTTCCGCTCAGAGCGCGGCAAAACACTGGCAGATTTTTACCGACTGATGGAAATGAGCGAGTACAACGCATTCAAGGACTAGAGCGCCGTGCGCCCTTTTTGGCGCACAAAGGTCGCTCTAACACTTTATTTTTACAGCATAATTTTACCTTAAACTGATTCAAGTTTAAGGAATTATGCTGTAGAGCGCCGGGCGTCGTGCCAGACGCTCAAACGTCACGCTTACCTTCCCAAGCAACATAAAAAAACCCGCCAGAACGGCGGGTTTTTTGTTCAGTCGAAGAAATATTATTCTTCGTCTTCGTCGGTGTTCGAGCCCTTCAGCGAGGAGAGCTTTGCGAAAACCTTGTCCGCATCCAGCTCTTCTTCTTCAGGCTTCTCATCACGGTAATCGAAGTTTTCAGTCGCCGATGCTGGCAGCAATGTGCTGTCAGATTCAACAACTGGACGGTTGCGCGCTGCGCGCTCGACTTCAAGGTCGAGATCGATCTGCGAGCAAAGGCCGAGCGTGACAGGGTCCATTGCAGTCAGGCTTGCCGAGTTCCAGTGAGTGCGATTGCGAATCTGCTCAATGGTCGACTTGGTCGTGCCGATCAGACGCGAAACCTGTGCATCCTTGAGTTCAGGATGATTGCGCACCAGCCAGAGAATCGCATTCGGACGATCCTGACGCTTGGACAGCGGCGTATAACGCGGGCCCTTGCGCTTGGCTTCTGGAACGCGAACCTTTGGCTCGGAAAGCTTCAGGCGATGATACTGGTCCTTTTCGCCCTTCGCGATTTCTTCGCGCGAAAGCTGGCCGGTGATAACCGGGTCAAGTCCCTTGATACCCTGCGAGGCCTCACCGTCCGCAATAGCCTTTACTTCGAGCGGATGCAGCTTGCAGAGAGCCGCGATCTGGTCAAAGGACAGAGCCGTATTATCAACGAGCCAGACTGCCGTTGCCTTCGGCATAAGAAGCTGGGTGGCCATTAGATATAATCCTCTTGTTCGTCCGCTCCGGTAGGGCGGGCCGTGGGAAAAACCACAAATTCCGGGAAATCACGGTCTATATATATTTTTTTTGTGCGCAGAGCAAGAAACTGCTGCCATGACATCCCAGGTTCTCTCGCAAATCTATTAGGTCAAGCGACATCAAGCACGATTTTGCCAATGTGCTGGCTGCCTTCCATACGATCATGCGCCCGCCACGCATCTTTAAGCGGGAAGATCATATCCATCACAGGGGCAACCTGACGCTGTGCCAGAAGCGGCCAGACTTTCGCTTCCAATTCGCGCGCGATGCCTGCCTTGAACTCAACCGAACGTGATCGCAATGTCGAGCCGGTATGGGTCAGGCGCTTGGTCATCAGGATTGCGAAATTAGCCGTTGCCTTTGCCCCATTTAGGAAAGCAATCTGCACGATGCGACCATCTTCGGCTGCCGCCTTGTAATTGCGGTCGACATAATCGCCACCAACCATATCGAGGATCACATCGGCTCCCTTGCCACCGGTCATCTCTTTGACGACAGCGACAAAATCTTCGTCGCGATAATTAATCGCGCGATCGGCGCCAAGCTTTAAACAGGCATCGCATTTCGCTTGAGAGCCAGCCGTTACAATAACGCTTGCGCCAAAGGCTTTGGCAAGCTGAATAGCCGTCGTGCCAATCCCTGACGAGCCGCCATGGATCAGCAGGGATTCGCCTTCTTTAAGGCCTCCGCGCTCAAATACATTGTGCCAGACCGTGAAGAACGTCTCGGGGATGGCTGCGGCCTCAATATATCCATAGCCCGACGGCAGAGGCAGCGCAGTAGTTTCATGCACAGTGGCATATTCTGCATAGCCGCCACCGGCAAGCAGCGCCACGACCTGATCGCCGATGCGATAGCGTTTCACACCCTCGCCGATCGCAACGATGTCACCGGCAATTTCAAGCCCCGGTATGTCCGACGCGCCGGGTGGCGGCGCATAACTGCCCTGACGCTGCAACACATCTGGCCGGTTCACGCCTGCCGCCCGAACCCGCACCAGTACCTCGCCTGCCTTCGGCTCGGGCACCGAGCGGTGTACGGAACGCAATACATTGGCGTCGCCCGGCTCGGAAATTTCGATTGCGGTCATCTGGGAAGGCAATTCAGCCATCATGATCAAAGCTCCTGTTCAAATCTCTCGTCGCAGAAATACCGCACACACAACTGCACAAATACATCCTGCTCATTTTCAGAGAATTCATCATCGATTTCTGGAAATATATATGCGAAGATTCAAGGTGTTATAGCATTTCCAGCAAAAGTGCGAAGCGGTTTTGCGTCGGATAATGCGTAAAAACAAACAGTTACAGCGGTTCCAACGATTCTTTCTTAACTGAAACCGCTGTAAATCTTTTCTGTCTTTATAAGCACGCCATAGACTCCGGAGGAAGGCCATGAGCGGTTTTGATGAAGAGGTCAAAAAGCCACGCGAAAGCGTCGTTCTCAGCGAGGATGAGCTGTCTCTGCTGTCGGTGATCGAAATCGACCAGCGTATCGCTTTGCTACAATCCGAAATCGAACGTCTGAAAGCAGAAAGGCTCCGAAAGGGCGACAGCCGCGCGGCTGCAGAAGCTCTTTTCCGCTGAGGCGGCACGTTTTCGCCTCAGTATCAGAGATAAATCAAAGCCACTTCAATAGGGCTTCATGAAATTCCGGGAACGTAATATTGCGTATTTACATTCAGGTTCTGGCGCTGCTCTGCGGCACAGCCTTTCTCTTGATGGCCTCTGGCCTGCATGGCCTGCTGCTGCCCCTGCGCGGCGGACTTGAAGGCTTCTCTGTTGCTTCACTTGGTATGCTGGGCACGACATGGGCGGGCGGTTTTGTCGCTGGCTGCATTTTCGCCCCGCGCCTGGTGCGACGTGTCGGCCATGTCCGCGCTTTTGGCTGTTTTGCAGCTTCCGCCGCCATCATCGCTCTTTTGTCAGGCATCTATATCGATGCAATCTCATGGATCATTCTGCGAACCTTCACCGGCTTCTCGATGGCAGGCGCTTTCATGGTGATCGAAAGCTGGCTGAACGAGCGCGCCACCAATGAGTCCCGCGGCAAGATTTTCGGCCTCTATATGATGGTCAACTATGGTGCCACCATGAGCGGCCAAATGATGGTGGCAAATGGCGATATCAGGAGCGATCATCTGTTCATGATCACCGGCATTCTTTTCTGCCTGGCACTGATACCCACCGCCATGTCGACAGCGGTAAGCCCAAAACCGCTGACCGAAGTACAGCTTGATCTCAAGGCGCTTTACCGCAATTCACCTGCCGCCTTCGTCGGCTGCATCCTGATTGGCATAGCGAATGGTGCCTGGGGTACACTTGGCGCTGTTTTCGGCGCAAAATCGGGCATTTCAACCACCGAAATCGCGCTTATGGTCAGCGTAACCATCGCAGCTGGTGCCTTGATGCAAATCCCGGTCGGGCGAATTTCCGACCTGATAGACCGGCGTTATGTTCTGGCCGGTGTAGCTTCTCTCGCAGCCTTTGTCGGTCTTATGGCCTTCATCATCGGCCCGTCCAATGGCAAGGTCATCATCATTATGACCGGCTGCTATGGCGCGCTGGCCTATGCGCTTTACCCGGTTGCCGTCGCCCACGCAAATGACCATGCCTCGGCGGAAAGCTTTGTGAAAGTATCGAGCGGATTGCTGTTGCTTTATGGCTTCGGCACGATGCTGGGGCCGCTGCTTGCAGCCGCTGCCATGGATATCTTCTGGCCATCTGGGCTGTTTGCCATCACAGCGCTCTCGCATATTTCCATCACAGCCTATGCGCTGTTCCGCTCACGCAAGCGGGCATCCGTGCCAAAGGCTGAAAAGGAACAGTTCAAGAGTATGCCGTCTGTGAAAAGTGCAACACCTGAAGCCATGAACCTTGATCCAAGGGCTGAAGCGGAAGGCTGAGTACAACCTTCAGACAGACAACAAAAAAGCAGCGAATATTCGCTGCTTTCTTCGGTGTATTCTAAAGCATTTCCGGCAAAATTGCGAAGCGGTTTTGCGTGGGATAATGCGATAAAAACAGGAAATGCTCTATGGTGAGCACCTTTGCAAAATCAATTGATTTTAAAAGCTGATGTGCGGCGGCTGTTGCACAGCCGCCAATATCAGTAACAGTACCATCCTGTTGATCATCACCAACGGCGATTGAAATACCGTTTAAAACTCCTGCGTTTAATGTCGTGTCACCTGAGTTTTAAGTTTCTCGATCTGCTCCTTGAGAACGAGTTTCTTGCGCTTGAGAGAAGTAACATGCAGGTCATCAATTGCCGGTGACGCTAAAGCCTCGGAGATTTCCTCTTCCAAAGCGCCGTGCTTCTGTTCAAGCGTGGCAAGATGGGACTCGATAGCCATCATCAATTCTCCTTTGAATGATTACCCAAAGGACAGAGCCATGTAGCAGTTTTGCCAACAGAATGGCTCCATCCGCTCTCACCTGCGCAAACGCCCGGTACACCTCCTGTTATCCGGGCCAATTACGCAGTCCCGGCTGCCATTCAACAGTTTGTCAGTCGAAACTTCCGGCAACCGTTGTTCATGACAGAACAATGACACTGTGGCATGAGTTTGGTGGAAAGTCGAATTTGTTTTGGTAGCATTTTCCAATCACGAAAAATGTGATAAAGGCTTCGCTCGAAACGGGTCTGCCCCAATCTGGTGCGGCCCGTAATATCATTCTGGAACAATACGGGGCAAACCGCATGTCCGATCAGGAACAGGCCGAAATCAGATTGGCCGTAGCACGTCTGAAACAGGAACACGCGGATTTCGATGCAGCCATAAATGCCATGATGCAGGTGGGCTGCGATCAGCTGCGCATTCAGCGCATGAAAAAGAAAAAACTCGCTATCAAGGATAAGCTGCAGGAAATGGAAGATCAGGTCATCCCTGACATCATCGCCTGAGCATCTGACAAAAGACGTTTTACAGCCGGGGTTCGCCCGGCTTTGTTTTTCAATATACCAACCACCGAACGATTGAAGCGGAGCAGGAAGGATCAATGAGCGTGAGTGCAGACGTCGCCATCATCATGGGCAGCCAGTCCGATTGGGAAACCATGCGTCATGCAGCAGACACACTGGAGGCTCTCGGCATTTCCTTTGACGCTCGCATCGTCTCTGCGCATCGCACACCAGACCGCCTCGTCGCTTTCGCCAAAGGCGCAAAGGCTGAGGGCTTCAAGGTCGTGATCGCCGGCGCCGGTGGCGCGGCTCACCTTCCCGGCATGGCTGCAGCAATGACCCCTCTTCCGGTCTTTGGTGTGCCAGTGCAGTCAAAAGCACTTTCCGGACAGGACTCGCTCCTTTCGATTGTGCAGATGCCAGCAGGCATTCCGGTCGGCACGCTCGCTATCGGTCGCGCCGGTGCCGTCAATGCTGCTCTGCTTGCCGCAGCCGTTCTCGCACTTTACGACGATGCACTTGCTGCCCGTCTTGACGAATGGCGCACTGCGCAAACCGAAAGCGTCGCTGAACGCCCTTCCGACGAGGTCTGATATGGCAAATTCCGCACTGAAGGCTGGATCAACGATCGGCATTATCGGCGGCGGCCAGTTGGGTCGTATGCTTGCCATGGCAGCCGCACGCCTAGGCTATGAGACGATCATTCTGGAGCCACAGGCAGATTGCCCGGCGGCTCAGGTGTCAAATCGCCAGATCATCGCAGCCTATGATGATCCCACTGCTCTTGCTGAGCTTGCGGCAGCCTCCGACGTTATCACCTATGAATTCGAGAATGTGCCAGTATCGGCAGCAGACAAGCTTGCAGAATCGGCGCTTGTTTTCCCGCCACCGGCAGCGCTTGAAATCTCGCAGGATCGCTTCACCGAGAAGCAGTTCCTCAATGAAAGCGGTATTGAGACTGCGCCCTGGCGCCTTGTCGATGATGAGGAAACGCTCATTGCAGCGCTCGGTGCTTTGGGAGAACGCGGCATTCTGAAAACCCGCCGTCTCGGCTATGATGGCAAAGGGCAGGTCCGCCTGACGTCGCTTGATGAGAATGAAGCGCATGCAGCACTTGAGACAATCAAGCACGCACCGGCAATTCTCGAAGGCTTTGTCGCATTCGAGCGCGAAGTCTCGGTCATTGCAGCCCGTGATCGCGACGGCAATGTAGCAATCTTCGATATTGCGGAAAACGTTCATAAGGACGGCATTCTCGCAACCTCAACGGTTCCAGCCGCCATCTCGGCTCAGACAGCAGAAGCTGCCAGCAAGGCCGCTGAGAAGCTCCTGCATGCGCTTGATTATGTCGGCGTGCTTGGTCTGGAATTCTTCGTTCTTGCGGATGGCACACTGCTTGCCAATGAATTTGCACCACGCGTTCACAATTCCGGCCACTGGACGGAAGCCGCTTGCGCGATCTCGCAGTTCGAGCAGCACATTCGCGCCGTTGCAAGCCTCCCGCTGGGCGACACCGTGCGCCATTCGGATTGTGTGATGGAGAATCTGATCGGCGATGACGTCGAAAAGGTGCCAGCGATTCTCGCAGAATCGAATGCTGTGCTGCATCTCTACGGTAAGAAAGAAGCGCGCCCAGGCCGCAAGATGGGTCACGTAACCCGTATAAAGCCCCGTGCAAACTAAACTTCATGGAGGAATCTGTCAGATTCTTCCGTGAACAGCCCCTGCGGCCAAGATTTTCCGAACCTGACTTCGTGAATCTGCGGCGCAGGAGTTGACATTTGGCTGGAATATTGTGTATTTCGGCCAACCCTTCGGGCAGGAATACTGCCTGTAACCAATTGGCGCCTTGGGCGCCTGTTTTTATGAAGCCCCGAGACATGTCATGTCGATGGGCCAACCAAGACCGGTGATTGACATGAAGATCAAGAATTCGCTCAAGGCGCTCAAGGCCCGTCATCGTGACTGCCAGCTCGTTCGCCGCAAGGGCCGCGTTTACATCATCAATAAGACTGCTCCGCGCTTCAAGGCACGTCAGGGCTAATCTTATTTCTGATTTTGCATTTGACGTTCCGCTGCGTATAATGAAAATTATGCGCATGCGGAACGTTTTTGCTTATCTGAACAATTCTTCGCTTCTGATTACGCTTGGCCTTTCGGCCCTGATCAGTGCGTCTTCGGCCTATGCCGAAACAAAGCCGTCCCTGACAGCACCGATTACCCCGGTGCAGGTTGGCACTGACAGCGACCAGAAGCCCGCTCCCAAAGAACAAAATCAAGCCGAACAAACGCCGGAAGAGCGCCTCGACAAGCTCTTTGCCGACCTCAAGCGCACCTCTGACGAAACCAAGGCACGTCGACTCACCGTCCAGATTAATCAGATCTGGTCACAGTCGGGCAGCGCGACGATTGATCTTCTCATTCAGTGGGCAAGTGCTGCCATGCTGGAAAAGCGCTACACATCGGCGCTCGATTTCCTGAATGAAGCCATTGCGCTCAATCCGGACTATGCAGAAGCATGGAACCGTCGCGCCACCGTCTATTTCCTGCGTAACGACTATGCGCACGCCATGTACGACATCAATCGTACTCTGGAGCTTGAACCGCGCCACTACGGTGCCCTGACAGGCATGGCGGAGATACTGCGCGCGCGTGGGCTGAAGGAACAGGCTTTGAAAGCCTATGAGCAGGCACTGCAGATCAATCCTATGATGCGAGATGCTCAGAAGAGCTTGCTCGATCTCACAGAAGAGCTGAGCGACACCCGCACCTGATTCTCTCACAGAGATACAAACAAAAACGCGCCCCGAAAGGAGCGCGTTTTGTACTTCTATCATGCACCCAAACTAGGTACTTCTATATTAGTCAGTGGAAGACTGACCATCAGCGCCGATATAGGCGATGCGTAGGAGGTTGGTGGCACCTGGCGTTCCGAATGGTACGCCTGCGGTGACGATCAGACGATCACCAGCCTTGCCGAACTCTTCCTTGAAGGCGACCTGACAAGCATGGTCGACCATGTCTTCCAGATCGTGTGCATCTTCAGTCACAACACAATGCAGACCCCAGACAACCGAAAGACGGCGTGCGGTTTCAACAATCGGCGACAGTGCGATGATTGACGTGCGTGGGCGTTCACGCGCAGCGCGCAGACCCGTTGCACCCGAAGCCGTATAGGTGACGATAGCCGACAGGTTAAGCGTTTCAGCGATCTGACGAGCAGCAAGGGCAATCGCGTCAGAACCGGTTGGTTCTGGGATTGCGCGCTGTGCATCGAGAATGCCCGGATAGGTCGGCTCACGTTCGACCTTTTCCGCGATGCGGTTCATGGTTGCGACAGCTTCAACCGGATACTGACCGGAAGCAGATTCTGCCGAAAGCATGACAGCGTCAGCACCTTCAAACACTGCGGTCGCAACGTCCGATACTTCAGCGCGGGTCGGAACCGGTGCAGTGATCATCGATTCAAGCATCTGCGTGGCAACCACTACTGGCTTACCAGCGCGGCGTGCCTTGCGGATCATCTGCTTCTGAATGCCGGGAACGCTTTCCAGCGGCATTTCAACGCCGAGATCGCCACGCGCAACCATGATCGCGTCAGAGAGCTCAATGATCTCATCAAGACGGGTCACAGCCTGCGGCTTTTCGATCTTCGACATCAGGCCGACCTTGCCGCCCGAAATCTTGCGTGCTTCGATCAGATCTTCAGGGCGCTGAATGAACGACAGGGCAACCCAGTCAATTTCTTCCTGCAAAACAGCATGAAAATCTTTGAAGTCTTTTTCCGTCAGTGCGCCGACACCCAGCGTGGTATCCGGCAAGCTGACGCCCTTACGATCCGAAATGCTGGTGCCTGCAACAACCTTGCAGCGGATCGACTTGCCGTCGCTTGCTTCAGCAATCAGCTCCAGCTTGCCGTCGTCGATGAGAAGGCGGTGGCCCGGCTCAACAGCTTCCAGAATTTCCGGATGCGGAAGATAGACGCGGGTTTCGTCGCCAAGCTCTTCATTGTTGTCGAGCGTGAAAGTCTGGCCTGCAACGAGTGCGACCTTTGTATTCTTGAACTTGCCAACGCGCAGCTTTGGACCTTGAAGGTCGGCCAGAATACCGATCGGGCGACCCAGTTCCTTTTCCACATTACGGATACGCTTGACGAGCGTGCGCATCAGATCATGATCCGCATGGCTCATATTGATACGGAAGACGTCTGCGCCAGCTTCAAAAAGCTTGCGGATAACGGACTCCTCGCCTGACGCCGGGCCGAGTGTGGCGAGAATCTTGACCTTGCGGTTGCGTTTCATTGGTTATTCGTTCCTGTAACTGTGGAGTTTTCTAACGGCGTTTCATCGGTGAGCTGTACCATCCAGCTCGATTGTTCCCCGGTATCGTATTCCTGGAAGCCATTGCGTTGAAACCCGCGTGCAAAACAGTCCTGAACACCGGTGATGCGGAATTCCTTTTCCGCCACACACATGTTCACTTTGCCTTCCCAGCGACCACCACTCTGAGAATCCTCAGCGTAAAGATAATAATAGCGCGAGGTCAGAGGCCCTTCGATCAGGGTTTTGCAGGTGGAACCATCAATGTGCCACCAGCCCTCCGTCACCCAACCAGCTTTGGCTCTGTAGCCAATGGCAACGCCAACGAGATTCTGGGTTGAGTTGCATACTCGAAAATCGGCCCGCGCTTCCATGGATGTCATCCCCAGAGCACCAATCAGCACACTGGAAAACAAACCCAAAAACATTGGAAGTCGCATTCGCCGAACTCCTTCAGCCCGCAATCGCTTTTGTCTCACGCAAGGAAATCCTCTTTCGGTCGCTCTCTTTTCGGCAGTTTCGCCTTTGATGTCAACGCAATCCCGGAGAGAACAAATCAGTTACAGCATTTCCATTCGAACTGCATAGCGATTTCAGCGCGATTTAAACGATTAGATTCGTTCCTTTGCCGCATTCCGGAAACTCCTTCCCCATTCTTTTGAGAATGATCGTTGCAATCCCGGCTTTCTCATGACAGAGCTGAAACTACTTGTGATTTATGACAGAAATCCTACCTAAGAAGCTGCATCCATGTCATGTGATCCGTCCTTTTCCCCCGTCTATCAGGTCGACGGCAATCTCAGCCTCGGCCTGTTGTTGACCGCCGACCATGCCCGCCGTGATTTGCCGGCTGAATATGGCAGCCTTGGCCTGGCGCAAAGCGAGTTCGAGCGGCATATCGCCTATGATATCGGCGTTGAGGAACTGACACGTCAACTGGCTGCGAAGCTTGATGCACCAGCCGTCATGGGTGGCTTTTCACGCCTGCTGATCGATCCCAATCGCGGCGAAGACGATCCGACGCTTATCATGCAATTGTCTGATGGTGCGGTGATCTCCGGCAACTATCCAATGTCGCCCGAACAGCGCGAAATCCGCCTCGACCACTTCTATCGTCCCTATCATGATGCAGTTGCATCCATGAGCACGCGGGTTGCAGCCGAAAGCGGGAAAGCCCCATTCATCGTCTCGATCCATTCGTTCACGCCAAACTGGCGCGGCAAGGATCGTCCGTGGCAAATCGGATTGCTTTGGGATTCTGATCCGCGCGCCGTTACACCACTGCTTTCCATGCTGCGCGAAGAGCCGGGCCTCATTGTCGGTGATAATGAGCCTTATGATGGCGCACTTAAAAACGATGCGATGTATCGTCATGCAACGGCGCGTGGCTATGCGCATGTTCTGATTGAAGTGCGTCAGGATCTGATTGCTGACAAGGCGGGTGCGCGTGAATGGGCCGATCGGCTTGCCCCCATGCTTAATGCCATCAACGCCATGCCGGAAATCCACGAAATCCGCCATTATGGTTCGCGTTCAGGCCCGGTTCCCCATCTGACAGACTGACGCTTTGCCCGCTATCCACAGCCATAACGCGATAAAACGCGTTTTTCTTACCCCAGCGGCTCTTAATTTTGCCTGCGACTCGCAGGAAAACCATGTCCGACTTTCGGCAACGGTCCTGTTCCTGTAACGAGTGACCTTTGACCTTTATTGATAATCGAGCTGAATTGGAGAAACCCGTGAGCGACGACATTACCAGCGAAGCCCAGACCATTGCCGTAGGCCAGTTGCGTGCTTTCATCGAGCGCATCGAGCGTCTTGAAGAAGAAAAAAAGACCATCGGCGACGATATCAAGGAAGTTTACGCGGAATTGAAGGGTTCGGGGTTTGACAGCAAGGTCGTAAGGACCATTATTCGTCTGCGTAAAAAAGAAGACCATGAACGTCAGGAAGAAGAAGCCATGCTCCAGCTTTATATGGATGCACTTGGTATGGGCTGACATTTAGGGCGCGGTGCGTCCGGCCTGTTGCTTCTTCCTGAAATCGAAGCCCTGCGAATTCGCCGGAATTCGTACACACAGGAAGGGGATAGGGTCCATGGAGTTTAGAAAACTCGGACGTACTGAACTCGACGTTTCGCCGCTTTGTTTTGGCGGCAATGTGTTTGGCTGGACGGTCGATGAAGCAACATCATTTTCGCTTCTCGACCGTTTTGTCGATGCCGGTCTCAATTTCATCGATACTGCGGACGTGTATTCCGCATGGGCACCGGGCAATATCGGTGGTGAATCCGAAACCATTATTGGCAACTGGCTGAAATCCCGCGGCCTGCGCCACAAGGTTGTGATTGCCACCAAGGTCGGTTCTGAAATGGGCCCCGACGAAAAAGGCCTTTCACCAACCTATATCCGCAAAGCCGTCGATGCCTCCCTCAAACGGCTGCAAACCGACTATATCGATCTTTACCAGTCGCACTGGGATGATCCCGAAACGCCGTTTGAAGATGTTCTCGGCACCTATCAGGAGCTGATCAAGGCCGGTAAAGTCCGTGCAATCGGCGCATCCAATCTGACACCGGAACGTCTGACAGAATCGCTTGATGTTGCGAAGAAGCATGGCCTGCCGCGCTATGAAACCTTGCAGCCGCTTTACAATCTCTACGACAGATCGGCTTTTGAGGATGGACTCGAAGCGATCTGCCGCGACAATGAGTTGGGCGTTATCAATTATTATTCGCTGGCTTCCGGCTTCCTGACCGGCAAATACCGCTCAAAAGACGATCTCGGCCAGAGTGCGCGCGGTCAAACGGTTGAGAAATACCTGACGGATCGCGGGTCGCGGATTATTGCGGCACTTGATCAGGTTGCTCGCGCCAATGACGCTAAACCGGCGCAAATCGCAATTGCCTGGCTAATTGCGAGACCATCCATCACGGCACCAATCGCCAGCGCCACGCGTCTCACCCAGCTCAATGAGCTGCTCGATGCCGCACAGATCAAGCTGGATGCTGAAGCGATTGCCCTGCTCGACAAGGCAAGCGCTTAAAAGTGAAGGTCGGCCATTAGCCGCCCGGATCTTTTGAGATTTTGGCTAGGGCGAGACGAAAATGACTTTCTCCGAGAACCGGAGCGCAGTGTACATAAAGTACATGAGCACCGGAAGCGCAGGAGAAAGTCATTTGCAGGCCGTCATAGCCGAAATAACTAAGATCCTTATCCTTCGATCTCTTCCCGTAGCAACTCCAGCTCCAGCCATTCTTCTTCCATGGCAGAGTGTTCAGAGCGCTTCTTTTCAAGAAGATCGGCAGTCTTTCCAAAAAGCGTCGGGTCTTTGGCATAAAGTTGCGGGTCGGCAAGCTTGCCTTCCAGCACAGTCATTTCCTTTGCCAAAGCATCCATTTTGCCGGGTAAGGTTTCGAGCGCGAATTTCTGCTTATAGGAAAGCTTGCGCTTTTCATCGCGTTTGGGCTGCGGTGCATCCCCACCCTTTTCGTCAGTGCGAGCAGTCGTCGTCTTGACGTTGCGTTTTGCCAGCGCCTGCTCTTTACGCTGTGCCATCATATCGGCATAGCCACCGGCATATTCGAGCCAGTTACCATCACCTTCCGGCGCGATTACAGACGTTACCGTGCGATCAAGGAAATCGCGGTCGTGGCTCACAAGAATGACCGTTCCCGGAAAGCCGGAAACCAGTTCCTGCAACAGATCGAGCGTTTCCATGTCGAGATCGTTGGTCGGCTCGTCAAGGATCAGCAGATTGGCAGGCCGCGCCAGAACGCGTGCCAACATCAGACGTGCCCGCTCACCACCGGAAAGTTCGCGGATTGGTGTCCGCGCTTGTTCCGGCTGGAACAGGAAGTCTTTCATGTAGGAAACAACATGGCGCTGCTCGCCATTGACCACGAGGCTTTCGCCACGCCCGTCTGTGAGATAATGCGCGAGCGTGTCATTAAGGTTCAGGCTTTCACGCTTCTGATCGAGCTCGGCCATTTCCAGATTGACGCCAAGGCGCAATGTACCGGAATCAGGCTCAAGCTTGCCAGTCAGCATCGACAAAAGCGTCGTCTTGCCTGCGCCGTTTGGACCAACAAGACCGATACGGTCGCCACGTTGAACACGCGTCGAAAAATCCTGAACGAGAACGCGCTCGCCATAAGCCTTGTTCAGCTTCTTCGCTTCAATCACCAGCTTGCCGGATTCCTTGGAATCACTGGCCGCCAGAACAGCTGTACCCTGTGCCTTGCGGTGATTGCGGAAATCAGCGCGCATGGAATGCAGCTCACCAAGACGGCGCATATTGCGCTTGCGGCGAGCGGTTACGCCATAGCGCAGCCAATGTTCCTCGCGCGCAATCTGACGCCCAAGCTTGTGATGGTCGCGTTCTTCTTCTTCGAGAACCTTGTCACGCCATTCCTCGAAATGACCAAAGCCCTGATCGATGCGGCGGGTAAGGCCGCGATCAAGCCAGACTGTCGAACGGCTGACATTCTCCAGAAAGCGGCGGTCGTGCGAGATTAGAACGATGGCTGAACGGATCTGACGCAGCTCACCTTCAAGCCATTCAATCGTTGTCAGATCGAGATGGTTGGTCGGCTCATCGAGCAACAATACATCAGGCTGAGGAGCAATCACGCGGGCAAGTGCTGCACGACGTGCTTCACCGCCTGACAGATGATCGGGCTTTTCCTCACCGGTAAGCCCCAGATGTTCCAGCAGATAGGTCACACGATGCGGATCGTCTGTTGGTCCAAGACCGGCGTCCACATAAGCGCGGACATTGGCAAAGCCATCAAGATCAGGCACCTGCGGCAGATAACGGATAGTGGCACCCGGATGCTTGTAGATTTCGCCAGAGGTCGCTTCGACCATACCGGCGGCAATTTTAAGCAGAGTGGATTTGCCGGAACCATTGCGTCCGACCAGCGCGATGCGGTCGCCCTCGCTAACCGAGAGGGCTGCGTCCTCAAGCAGCGGCGTGCCGCCAAAGGTTAGCGTGATCTGATCGAGGCGAAGAAGCGGAGGTGCCATGGTTCTCTTTGAAAAATGCCGTTGAAATTTCTGCCCTGCTTGTCGAGGACAAAACGCATTCTGTCAAATGGGTATGGCCAAAAAAGAAACAGGCCGGGTTTCCCCGGCCTGTTTGTTGAATTCAAAACCGCTCAGCGGCTTGGGCACCTTAGTTACAAGGTGCTTCGTATGTGCGACCGTAATTGTCGCGGTAACGGCAGTACTGAACGCCATTACGGGTCTGTGCTGCACCGAGAAGCGTACCAGCGACGCCACCGATAGCTGCACCAGCCAGGGCACCGCGACCGCTGCCGCCAATTGCACCGCCAGCGAGCGCACCAAGAGCTGCACCACCAACGCCATAGCCGGCAGTACGCTGTTCAGCCGTCGTGCATGCTGCTGTTGAGAACGCAAGCGCGCCGACGATTGCAATCATGGAAAGACGTGATTTCATGAAACAATCTCCTACTTAAAGTTACACCAACACCGACTTTGCGTCCCCAATTTCGGCGTAAAGCAGATCTTACCCGCTTGGGAACATTTACAATACGTTTCGACCGTCAGCGTCAAGCAGTTTCAATTGATAAGGTTAGCAGCCGTCCTAAAGCGGGGTCTCTTCACCAAAGTTAGCTACGAGTATCGCAAGACCAGAACGCACGGAAACACAAAGAGTTCCACGCACAATGTTGGATACGGTCCAGGAAGAGCCGAAAGGCAGTGTCACATTATCTAACGGCCACTCGGCATTTTTGATCGACAAACCTTCAACTGTGCAGAAGTTTATGACGCTGAACGATGTGCCGTCTGCAAAATCATAGAGATAATCACCGGGCACCAGCGGCCATGCTTCTTCCTCTCCACTTGAGAGAAGAATGTTGCGACCGTCCGCTGCCTGAGCTGTCGCCATGGTGAGGTGCAACAGCGTATGATCGGTGCGGGCGCCGCCAAAAGCACCGCACAAAATGACCTTTTCGGCGCCACGCTCATAGGCTTCCGACAGCGCAAGCTCACCATCGGTCATGTCTTTGGCGCGCGGAAAACTCTTCTGCGGCACATGGGCATACTGCTTTTGCAAAGCATCGGAAGCGGAATCGAAATCCCCCAGCCACAGTTCCGGCTCCACGTCCAGCGCGGCCGCATGACGTATGCCACTGTCTGCCGCAAGAATACGCGCTCCTGCAATCTGGCTTTTCAGGCGATCCGTGACGACGAGATCGCCGCCGAGTAGAATAACAAATGTGCTCATAAACCGCTCATAACATGCAGAAATTATAGCTGAAAGCCCGCATTGCGATCCCTTGCCCTTCGTGATGCAAACATCTATTGTCAGCCCTGCTCTAACGGGGTGCCATTCAATCTCTGAATGGCTGAGAGGCCGCACTCCGGCTAACCCGCTGAACCTGATCCGGTTTGTACCGGCGGAGGGATTAGATGCTGACCGATTTCCCAAGCGGCGCTCAATCTTTTCGAATAAAAGAAAGGAATGCCGTTATGCGGCTTTTATCTCTGCTTACCCTGTCGCTGACCGCAGCTTTTGCCTTTGCGCCTGTTGCACAGGCCAAAGACAAGCTGACCATCTATACCTATGACAGCTTCGTTTCCGAGTGGGGCCCAGGTCCAAAGGTCAAGGAAAACTTCGAGAAAGAATGCGATTGCGAGCTGGAATGGGTGGCATCGGCTGATGGCGTAGCACTGCTCAATCGCCTGAAGCTTGAAGGCGGCAATACCAAAGCGGACATCGTCCTTGGCCTCGACACGAACCTGACCACGGAAGCACGCGCCACGGGCTACTTCGCGCCAAGCGGCATTGATCTTTCCAATGTCAAAGTGCCGGGCGACTTCAAGGACGATATTTTCGTACCTTATGATTACGGCTATTTCGCCATCGTCTATGATTCCGAGAAACTGCCAAATCCGCCCAAAAGCCTGAAAGAGCTGGTCGAAGGCGATCCTTCGCAAAAGATAGTCATTCAGGATCCGCGCACATCGACACCGGGCCTCGGCATTCTGCTCTGGATCAAATCGGTCTATGGCGATCAGGCAGGCGAAGCATGGGAAAAGTTGCAGAAGCGCATTCTCACGGTTACTCCGGGCTGGTCGGAAGCATATGGCCTGTTCACCAAGGGTGAAGCGCCAATGGTGCTGTCCTACACCACCTCCCCTGCCTACCATATGATTGCCGAGAATACGGAACGCTATAAGGCGCTGGCTTATCCTGAAGGCAATTACCTTCAGATTGAGCTTGCCGCCCAGACAACAACGGGTGCAAAAAACCCGCTGGCGCAGAAATTCCTCGCATTTATGACCGGCCCAGGTTTCCAGGATGTAATCCCTGAAACCAACTGGATGTTCCCCGCAGGCAAAACCTCCGCGCCTCTTGCGTCCGCCTTCGACAAACTGCCGAAGCCGGAAAAGACACTTCTCATCCCGGCAGACGAAGTTGCAAAAAACCGCAAGGCCTGGGTCGATGAATGGCTGGCAGCTTCCAGCAAATGAGTGAAACGCTGACCAGCACCCGGCCAGTCCAGACAACGCCCGCAATCAAATCTATTGCGGGCGTGCTGGCGCTTGGCTTTCTGGCAAGTCTGGTCGGCGGCTCGCTTATCGCCCTGGGGCTTGAGGCCAGCGGCTTTAGCTTCAGCATATTTCTTGATCCCTATCTTCAGCGTATTGCACGTTTCACGATCTGGCAGGCGGTTCTGTCGAGCCTGCTTTCGGTGCTGTTTGCCATTCCTGTCGCGCGCGCTCTTTATTCGGAAGCCCGTTTTCCGGGGCGCGGATTGATCCTGCGCCTTTTCGCGCTACCGCTCGCCCTGCCCGCCCTTGTCACTGTGCTCGGCATTACCAGCATTTACGGGCGCAACGGCTTTGTCGCGCAGCTGTCGCAGACGCTGGGATATCCGGTACAACCCGATATTTACGGCTTGACGGGCATTCTGATCGCGCATGTGTTTTTCAATATGCCCTTGGCGGTGCGGCTCATTCTGGCAGCCTATGAATCGATTCCCGCTGACTACTGGAAACTCGCAGCACAACTCGGCATGAAGGGCACAGCTCGCTTTCGCCTGATTGAATGGCCGACCATAAGGCGCAATCTGCCCGGCATGATCGGCCTTATCTTCATGCTCTGCGTCACGAGCTTCACGACGGTTCTCACACTCGGCGGCGGGCCACGCGCCACGACACTGGAAGTTGCAATCTATCAAAGCCTGCACTTCGACTTTGATCCAGCACGCGCCGTGGCACTCACGCTGACGCAGCTGACACTCACCGTGCTGATTCTCGCTGCCTTACGCCTCACGGGTCGACCTTCGGAAGAGGGTTACACTCTCACCACTGCCCCACGCCGCTATGGCAGGCCAGACGGCCTTGAACGCCTCTTCAACATCGTTGCGATTGGCATCGGCTTTCTCTATGTGGCTTTGCCCGTTACGGGCATTGTGGTGTCTGGTCTTGCTGCTGATCTCATGCGCCTGATGAACGAAAGAGCCGTATTAAATGCCATTGGCACCAGCATTGTTCTGGGATTTGGCGCAGCGCTTCTTGCCGTCATCCTGTCGCTTTCCCTGGTGATAGCGCGCGAAGCAACCAAAAGCAGACGCTTGGCTAATCTTTTCGATACGGGTGCAAGCCTCATCCTTGTGATGCCGCCTATCGTCATTGGTGCTGGCTGGTTTATTTTGCTGCGTCACTTCACCGACCCATTCACGATGGCCCCTTTCATGGTCGTGACAGTCAATGCGGCAATGGCAATGCCTTTTGCCGTGCGCCTGCTGCGTCCGGCATGGGATACATCAGCTGTTCGTCATAATCGACTTTGCGCGCAGCTCGGCATATCCGGCTTGAACCGGTTGCGGCTCATCGACTGGCCAGCCATTCGCAAGCCTTTCGGCATGGCATTCGCATTTGCGATGGCGCTTTCGCTTGGTGATCTCGGAACCATTGCGCTTTTTGGCAGCGACGCGCTGCAAACCCTGCCCTATTTGCTGTTGCAGCGTATGGGCAGCTATCGCACATTCGATGCAGCGGGACTTGCCCTGATCCTCGGAATCTTATGTCTTTGTCTGATGATGATTGCCGACCGCGCAGCCGCATCCCGAAAGGAAATACCGCTCCCATGAATGCGCTCAGCAAGAGTAGCCTCAGCGAAATCAAGCTCCATGATGTGCGTTTCAGCTATGGCGAAACAGTGATGGAATTCAGAGCGACCATTCCGGGCGGTGCGATTGCAGCCATTGTCGGACCAAGCGGCTCTGGCAAATCCACTCTGTTGAACCTGATCGCCGGTTTTGAAACCCCGCAGTCAGGGCAAATCAAAATCGGCAATGAAGATGTAACAAGCCTGCCGCCAGCATCTCGGCCCGTATCGATGGTGTTTCAGGAAAACAATCTGTTTGCTCATCTGAGCGTTGAACAGAATGTCGGGCTTGGCCGCTCTCCGAACCTGAAGCTCAACCAGCAGGACCGCGCCGCTATCGCGACGGCACTGGAGCGTGTGGGGCTGAAAGGCAAAGAGAACCGCAAACCCGAAGCGCTTTCGGGCGGCGAACGCCAGCGCGTCGCAATTGCACGCGCGCTGGTACGGGCAAGACCCGTTTTATTGCTGGACGAAGCCTTCGCATCGCTTGGCCCTGCTCTGCGGCACCAGATGCTCGATCTTGTGAGGGAGCTGCACAAGGAAAACGGCATGACCGTTCTGATGGTCACGCATACGCCGGAAGACGCGCTCTATCTCGACGCACTGTTGCTATTTCTCGACAATGGCCGAATTTCCGCACAAGGCCCTGCCCATGAGTTGCTGTCGCCATCTGGACCGGAAGCTTTGAAACACTATATCGGTGGTGAAACCTCAAAGCTCAAATAGAGTTAACGCTGTGGACATATTTTGTTCGCATTCGCCTTGAAGAACGGCTTTGAGGACTGATCTACTTCTTGTAGGTACTTCAGTCTATGGCTAGATTTGCGCCAATGCTATCGGTGCTGATTCAATTGCGAGGGTAAAATACTGTTCCGTCACACGACCCGTCTCCGGGCCTCCCTGTGTCTCCCCCTTTCTCTGCCAGAACGGGCACAGCGCAATTGGCGGAAACCAGCCATTGGTTTTGGCTTGCTTGCTGTCAGCCTGATTTCAGGCTGTCAGTCGATCAATTCAAGCAAAGATCTTGGGCTGCAGCCTTCTTCAAATCCTGTCACCGTTGAAAACGTCACTCGTAACGACCGGCTGGCACAGATCGGCGCGCAACAGCATCCGCGCATCCTCGCCACCTATGGCGGCGAATATAAAGATCCGAAGCTTGAGCGCATGGTCGCCAAGATCGTCGGCAATCTGACAACGGTTTCCGACAAGCCGGATCAGACCTATCGCATCACAATCCTCGACAGCCCCAACATCAATGCGTTCGCTTTGCCGGGCGGTTTTCTTTACGTAACGCGCGGCCTGCTGGCGCTGGCTAACGACTCGTCCGAAGTCGCAGCCGTCATCGCGCATGAAATGGGTCACGTCGTTGCCAATCACGGCATTCTTCGTCAGGAGAAGGAAGCCGAAACGGCTATTGCGGGTCGTGTCGCAACCGAAGTGCTGCATAATGAGAGCGCAAGCCGTGAAGCAACCATCCGCGGCAAGCTTCGTCTTGCACAGTTCTCGCGCAATCAGGAACTGCAGGCCGATGCTATCGGCATCAAAATGATTGGCGAAGCAGGCTACGATCCTTTTGCCTCCGCCCGCTTCCTGCAGTCGATGGAAGCCTATACCGATTTCCGCTCCGTATCGGGTGCAACCGATGCAAGCCTCGACTTCCTTGCAAGTCACCCGGCAACGCCGCAGCGCATTCAGCTTGCGCTCGGCCACGCGCGCCGCATCGGTGCGCCGGGTGTCGGCACCACGGATCGCGATTCATTCCTCAATGGTATCGACGGGCTGCTTTACGGCGACTCGCCAAATGAAGGCTATGTGCGTGAGCAGACCTTCATCCATCCAAAACTCGGCGTAACCTTTACGGCTCCTGCTGGCTTCACCATCGACAATTCTGCCAATGCCGTTATGGCCAGCGGTCCGGGCGAAGTGGCAATCCGCTTTGACGGCGCATCGCTGCCTTCCGGCTCAAACCTCACCGATTATATCAAGTCGGGTTGGGTGACAGGGCTTGATGAAAGCTCGATCCGTCCAATCACGATCAACGGCATGCCTGCTGCAACTGCGAGCGCAAGCGCTGATCGCTGGCAGTTCGACATTGTGGTGATCGGCACCAACAATAAGGTCTATCGCTTCCTGACGGCTGCTCCAAAAGGCAGCACTGCTCTGCAGCCTGCATCGCAGACCGTAACACAGTCCTTCCGTCTGCTGACGCCGACCGAACAGGAAGCGCTCAAGCCATTGCGTATCCGTGTCGTGACAGTGAAGCCCGGCGATACAATGGGCAGCCTGTCCGCACGTATGCAGGGCACAACGCGCAAACTTGAACTCTTCCGCCTGCTCAATGCCATGTCGGCGGGCGCGACAGTTTCCGTAGGTGATCGCGTCAAGATCATCAGTGAATAAAGCATGTCGCATGAATAGTTTAAATTACGAGACGTTTTAAGCCCATGGAAGTTATCGTCGAGTCATTGCTTGCAGGCCAGATCGCTCCACTGGGACCGCGTGGCGCACCGAGCGGCATCGATAAGAAGCCGGTATCTGGCCCCGTTCGTTTGCTGCGTGAGGGGCTCGAATGCGACGCACAGGGCGACAGGAAAGTGCATGGCGGCCCCGAAAAGGCCGTCCATCATTACCCGCACGATCATTATGCAACCTGGGTTGACGATGTTGGTGAAAATCCACGTCTCGAAATGCCCGGTGCCTTTGGCGAAAACATTTCCACCACCGGACTGACCGAGCATAATGTGGCGGTTGGCGATCGTTTCCGCCTTGGCAGTGCGCTCGTTGAAGTCTCGCAGGGCCGCCAGCCTTGCTGGAAGCTCAATGCCCGCTTCGACATTACGGATATGGCAATCCGCGTACAGAAGAGCGGCCGCAGTGGCTGGTATTACCGGGTTGTTGAAGAGGGTATAGTCAGCGAAGGCGACACGATGCGCCTCGTCGAGCGCCTGTCACCGGAATGGACGCTGCATCGCGTATGGCATCTGCTCTATGTGGACATGCTCAATTATGAGGAGCTGGCGCTGATGGCCCAGATTCCACACCTTGCGGACGGCTGGAAGCGCTATGCTGTCCGCCGTCTTGAAAATCGCAAAGTCGAAGATTGGTCAGCCCGACTTCAGGGAAATCAGGCCTGATAAGCCGCCATCTCATGCTGGTCGAGCAAAGCCAGTTTAAGCTTTTCCATTGCCCGGCTTTCAATCTGGCGAACACGTTCCTTGGAAATACCGAGCTTTTCGCCCAGCGCTTCCAGTGTCACGCCATCATCGTCGAGCCGACGCTCGCGAATGATGTGCAGCTCACGTTCGTTCAGCGCATGAAGCGCCGTATGAAGCCAGCTGACGCGACGCTCCATATCGATCGTGCTTTCCACGACTTCGTCCTGCAAAGGATGATCATCGACGAGAAAATCCATCCGTGTGGAAGTGCCTGATTCATCATTATTCATTGATGCCGACAATGAACTATCGGAACCAGACAGCCTGCTATCCATGAATTCGACATCTGTTGCCGAAACCCCAAGCTGTGTCGAAATTTCGCGATAGATATCGGCTTTGCTCATCGTCTCGTCTTCCTGCGCAAGCTTGGAGCGCAGACGGCGAAGATTGAAGAAGAGAGACTTTTGGGCCGAGCTGGTGCCGCCACGCACAATCGACCAGTTGCGCAGGATATAGTCCTGCATTGATGCGCGGATCCACCAGGATGCATAGGTGGAAAACCGCACTTCGCGATCAGGATCGAAACGGGCAGCTGCTTCCAGAAGACCAACATAGCCTTCCTGAACGAGATCGCTCATCGGAAGCTTGAATTTTCTGAAACGACCGGCCATCGAAATTACCAGCCGCATATGCGAGGCAGTAATCCGATGCAACGCATCCTGATCCTTGTTTTCTTTCCAGCGAATGGCGAGGTCGCGTTCTTCTTCGCGTTCAAGGTAGGGCGCAGACATCGCATTGCGGATCATCGATTGGGAGGATGCAGCTGGCGCTTGAATGCTGCGCGCAGATATCGGCAAGCGTGTCGGCGGAACGGTGGAGGAACTGCTCATTGATGACTGCTTCATCTGGCTCTCCTGTTCTGGCTGCGGTGCTCTCAGGGAAATCTGAGGCCCGAAACTGAAACTATTCCAGCTCTGCAAAGAACAATTGAATGAACATCTTGTATTCGTTCAAACTGCCTTTCACAGACCTGTCCTGAGGCCAGACTGGTACGCCGCAAAACAAACCCGCTACGAACTGGTTTGAGAAGAACGCAGAAAGTACCCTCCGGTTCCATCCGGAGTGCGATAAATCTTTGAGATACCAAGAAAATAGGACACATAGCCCGTTGGGCAAGAGCGGCTACTCTTCGCCCCATAAATAAAAAGCCCGCCAATGGCGGGCTTTTTTATAGCATTTCCAGCAAAAGTGCGAAGCGGTTTTGCGTCGGATAATGCGTAAAAACAAACAGTTACAGCGGTTCTAACGATTCATTCTTAACTGGAACCGCTGTAAAGAAATGCGGCTGTAATTGATTACGCTGCTTCGACTTCATCACCGTCGACATCGCCTTCAGCGTCGGCATCAGCCTTGGTACGCTTAGGGCTCTTGGCGAGATTGGTCTCGATAAGACGGACAGCTTCTGTATCTGAAAGCTTGTTCACAGCTGCGATTTCGCGCGCCATGCGATCCAGCGCTGCTTCATACAGCTGGCGTTCCGAGTAGGACTGCTCTGGTTGATTTTCAGCGCGATGCAGATCGCGGACAACTTCAGAAATCATAATCAGATCGCCGGAATTAATCTTTGCATCATATTCCTGAGCGCGGCGCGACCACATGGTGCGCTTCACGCGTGCACGACCCTGAACGACCTTGAGAGCACGCTCAACATAGTCGGTTTCCGACAGCTTGCGCATACCGATGCTGACAGCCTTGGCGACTGGCACCTTGAGGCGCATCTTGTCTTTTTCAAAGTCGATAACAAAAAGCTCAAGCTTATGGCCGGCTACTTCCTGCTCTTCGATCGCTACGATCTGGCCAACGCCGTGAGCTGGATACACAATGGACTCACCGGTCTTGAAACCCTGACGAGCCGGTGTCTTCTTCTGCTGGGATGTCATACGCTCTAATACTCCCTGTTGTGCCCGGCGCAACTCGCCGGTTTACACATGATATCGACCGCGCCACTTGGGAGAGGCACGGAAGTCGTTGCGGTTTGAACTAGAAGCGCGTCTCGGACACAGATTTATCTACCGGGAAGGTTGGTTAGGGACGGACGCGAAATCGCAAAAATCCGTTCCGGTGCCATACAGCCCAGTAAAAAAAGCTAGCCCTTTCAGAGATTAATGCGTTTGCGCCACGAGTTGACGTCCAGTCACCGAAATTATCTGTGCAACTTAACACAATTTTGCGCAAGAATCAACAAATTGCCAAATACCTTACTTTCGGCAACTTTAGACGCCCTTAAAATAGGCTGTATTCGCGCATTCGTGCAGATAAAACGCGCCCGCAATGCGATTTTTAGTCGCCCGAACCCGGTTCTGCCGAAAAGAACTGCTCAAGCTTGCCAGTTACGCCGTCCATTTCCTTGGCTTCAGGAAGTTCATCCTTCTTAGCTGTCAGATTAGGCCACTTGGCTGCGTATTCAGCATTCAGCTCAAGCCACTTATCGAGACCCGGCTCGGTATCCGGGCTGATGGCTTCCGCTGGGCATTCCGGTTCACAAACGCCGCAGTCGATGCATTCATCGGGATTGATGACGAGCATGTTCTCGCCTTCATAGAAACAGTCGACAGGACAAACCTCGACGCAGTCCGTATATTTGCAACGAATGCAATTATCGGTCACGACATAAGTCATTGTCCAACTCCTGTTGCCAACCTTCTATTTGAAGGAACGGCTTATCTATCCTGAACTGGCTGTTTGAACACTCAGATCGGACATCTGAATGATTTCGCTCCGGTCACGACATATGTGTCACGCATATGGTGGCTACGGCGTGTGGCTTGCTTGCCAGCTCATGCCCTTGCAATCGCCAACGGTGAGGTAACGACTTTATCTGCCCATGACAAGAGCCCAATCGCCGCAATATCACTATGTCACGAACATCTGAAACGACATTTCGTTTATGAACCTAAACGCGGAAAAGACTTTTATTTTAAGGCTTTGATACGCAATTTCTATCGCACAGAGGCGCTATCCTGCGTCATCGCGTCCGCCATAGAGCGTTTCCTGCTTCAATTGAAATGCTCTATCCGGCCAATTTTACGCGCATCTACGCCCGAAAACCGATGCCCACTTATTGGGATTCACTCTAATTGCCGCGCAAACGATCAGTTTCGCGACGTTCTTTCTTGGTTGGACGGCCTGCACCGCTTTCGCGTCGTGGCTGTATTGGCTCAGCGACCTGATCTCCCGGTACAGGTTTGGGCGTCATATCTTCATAAAGAAGCTGCGCTTCGGGCGCTGGACCGCGTCGCTCGCCAGGGGCAAGTATCTTGTAAACCAGAATGCGCCGATCAAGCGTGATCGTCAGAACATCGCCGACTTTAACCTGATAGGCTGCCTGCTCAATCTTATCGCGATTGACGCGGACTTTGCCGCCGACGGCGAGTTTCGCCGCCAGCGATCTTGATTTGACCACGCGCGCAAAGAACAGCCACTTGTCGATCCGCTGTCTTGCGCCGTGTTCGCCGGTCATCTTACTTCTTCAACTGCTCCTTGAGCGCCAGAAGCTTGGCAAAAGGCGAATCGGGATCAATCCGTACCGGACGTTCCTGCTCGACGCGCTTGTTGCCCTGATGATTATTGCCATGGTCACGCTTAGGCTGACGATCGCGATTACCATCGCGTGGCTTGCCTTTGAAGCCTTCGCGCTTGTTCTGGCCTTCGCCATCATGGTTGCGGCGATTCTTGTCGAAACGCTTGCCACCACGATTGTCACGCGCGTTCTGGCCTTCGCCGCCTTCCGAACCGCCTTCAGACTTGCGAGCCTCATTGCCCTGGCCACCCTGTGGGCGGTTATGGCGCTGACGGTTCTGGTCCTGATTACGGTTATTACGGCCTTCAAAACGGCCCTGACGCCACAGAAGAACAGGCTTTGGTTCTTCTGCAGGCGCTTCAGTAAGCTGAACGGCAGGCTTTTCTTCGCCAGAGACTTCCGCTGCAGCAGCAGCTTCAACCGGCGCAGGTACAGGTTCAGCCGCAGGAACAGCAGGCTTTGCTTCGCTCGCAGGTGCGGCAGCAGGAACAGCTGGTTTGAAGACGGTATCTTCAACAACAGCCTCAGCTTGCGCGGCGGCAGCCGCAAATGCATCGAGTTCAGCGAGCTTTGCTGTGACAGCGGCGGCTTCTGCAGCTTCATGGCGATAGCCAAGGCTCTTCAGGATTTCTTCCATATCTTCGGTGGTTGCACCGAGAATGGACATCATCGCCGGCGTGACGATGAAGCGTCCACCATCATAAGCGCCTTCCGGACGAGTACCCGAACCCGGACGCCAGGCAAGAGCCGGACGGATCAGGTCAGCAAGACGTTCCAGAATATCGATACGAACAGCACGACGACCCAGCACGCGATAGCCTGCAAGGCGGTAGAACTGATGATCGAAAGCCGGATCGACGACAACCGATGTACGACCAGCGGCCAGAACATTGACCACGTCACCATAACCGGCACGTTCGCGACCATCGTTCTTCAATGCCCAGAGCAGCGTGATGAGGCCAGCAGGTGCAGGCTTCAGCAGCATTGGCATGAAAACATGATAGGCACCGAAGCGCACGCCAAGACGGCGAAGAGCGGCACGGGAATCCTGATCAAGACCACGGACTTCTTCGGTCACATCGCGACGCTGAAGAATGCCAAGGCTCTCGACGATCTGGAAAGCCAGACCGCGCGTCATGCCGGTCAGCGCATCGGCGGCGCTGAGATCGGTCAGAGGCTTCAAAATGGTTTCGATATGATGCGCCACAAAACGTTCGATGCGGGCTGCAACCTTGTCGCGTGCCGGACCAGTCAGCTGCTCATCAGCTAAAATGACCGCGCGTGGCTTCAGAACATCGTCGCCTGCAACCAGCGTTGCGACAGTTGCCCCAACCCAGCGCAGAACGCCATCCGAACCGAGTGCGAAGTCGCCGTTGGGAGCAGCAGCGAAACGCTCCGCGCGACGATCAAACTCGGCGGCCAGCGCCTTTTGTGCAGCCGTCTTTACTGCCTTCGCATCCGGTCCATCGGACTGAACGTCGGCTGTAAAACGGAATCCTTCCAGTTGCCCGACATTATGGCCTTCGACAATTACGTCTCCGGTCGAGCTGATATCTGCTTCTAGCATGGCATTCTCTCTCAGGCGCCTCATAAGCACGCTTGTCCTGCGGTCTACAAAGCGTTTCGTCAACCTTTCATGCAGCGCATCGGACAATCTGTCCTCAATTTCGCGCGTCTTTTCCTGCCAGTGTGTCGGATCGGCAAGCCATCCCGGCCTGTGCGACACAAAAGTCCAGGTACGGATTTGCGCCACGCGGTGAGACAGAGTGTCGATTTCCCCCTCTGTACTGTCGGCGCGGCGCACCTGTTCGCTCATATAATCTTCATCAACGCTCCCTCGGCGGACCAGATCCTGATAGATGGTTGCTATGATATCGGCATGTTGTGCCGGCGCAATCTTACGATAGTCGGGGAGCGCACAGGTATCCCACAAAAGTTCGATCCGCGCAGGCGAATTTGCAAGCCGCACAATGTCTTCGTCTTTTGACAAATTTTCAAGCGCCTGTTGATCAACAGCAGGCAGCGCCTTGGTCAGTCCTTCGATCGGCGTCGGCGTTTCCAGAGAATAACGCAACGCACTCAACGATGAAAAATCGAACCGCCCTGTACGCCATTGCATAACTTTCACAGGGTCAAAGTCATGGGCTTCGACTCGCTCGACCATTTCATCGTCCAGCGGGCGCACCTGTCCAGTCACACCAAATGTACCATCGCGCAGATGACGCCCGGCACGGCCCGCAATCTGTCCAAGCTCAGCCGGTGTGAGGTCACGATACTGATAGCCATCAAATTTGCGATTCTGTGCAAAGGCGACGTGATCAACATCGAGATTGAGCCCCATGCCAATCGCGTCGGTCGCAACCAGAAAATCGACATCGCCAGACTGGTAAAGCTCAACCTGTGCATTGCGCGTGCGTGGGCTAAGAGCACCCATAACCACCGCTGCACCGCCGCGTTGACGACGGATCAGCTCGGCAATGGCGTAAACTTCTTCCGCAGAGAAGGCCACAATCGCCGAACGATTTGGCAGGCGGATGATCTTCTTTGAACCCGCATAAGTGAGATGCGACAGGCGCGGACGCGTCACCACCGTAATCCCGCGCAACAGCTTTTCAAGAATGCCGCGCATGGTGCCTGCACCCAAAAGCAGCGTTTCCTGACGTCCACGCAGATGCAGAATGCGATCAGTGAAAATATGCCCGCGTTCAAGATCGCCTGCCAGCTGCACTTCGTCGATAGCCACGAAAGGCATATCCGTGCGGCGTGGCATGGCCTCGACTGTGCAGACGGAATAACGCGAGGTCGGCGGCGTGATCTTTTCTTCGCCAGTAATCAGCGAAACATTGGCAGCCCCTACCCGCTCAACCACACGATTATAGACCTCGCGCGCCAAAAGGCGCAGCGGAAGACCTATCATGCCACTGCCGTGCGACAGCATCCGCTCGATAGCGAGATGCGTCTTGCCGGTATTGGTTGGCCCCAGAACCGCAGTAACACCGCGGCCGCTCAAGGTCAGCGGCAGATCATGGGCAGGGAGTTGGTTCATGCCAATAATAGAATTCCCGGAACAAATGCCATACGTAAAGCCATGCGTTAGCACTATATGACTTGAGCCGAAAGCGCTCCTGTTAAGTTTCAATCCATGTTTCGGGACGTTTCCGGCACGATCCAGTCTTTACTGTTCTATCCGGAACTTATCTCGCGTGCACCCTGAAAAGAACAAAACGGCTTTCAAATGACCATCCGTTTTAAAACACAGGATTGAAGGTTGGTCTTCCATCAGCCCACATCTTAACAAACGTGCCTTTTAATAAATAGAACGACTCTGGAACGAATCGGCGACGAATCGCTCACAGAACTTCCTTCGCCTTTTGTTCACGGCAACATATAGTGGCTGAATGCCCAATTCCCACCATATAATGAATCACCTCAGTTAATATTCAGCCCGAAACCAGAACAAACCTGTGGCCGCGTTAACTTTTATCTCGGAAGCCATTCTGCGAGCTGAGGCAACAGATGGTCTATTTATAAAATATCAATATTTCCTGACAGTTAGTTAAAGCTTTCATCACATGAGAACCGATTTTTATTAACCTTCAGGCCAAAGCCGGAACGAATCGGCGACGAATCGCTGATCCGCATATTTTCCGGCTTTGTTCTCACCAGATATAGTGGCTGATCCTATCCAAATACCCTAGAGCGGCAAGAATTCGCCGCTCCGTGACAGTAATGCTGACGCTCGCTGTTAACTTTTAAACCTCTTATACCAAGGCAGCTCAAGATGCTGATGCATCGCGCCTTGAAAAAGTTCGATCACCACTGGAGCATAATCAGAACGCCATGAGCCATACTCATGGCGTTCTGGTCTCATGGCGTTTTGGTATTACGACCGCTCAACGCACATAGCGACACCCATGCCGCCACCGATACAAAGCGTTGCAAGTCCGCGTTTTGCGCCACGACGCTTCATTTCATATAGCAGGGTCGTCAGCACACGCGCACCCGACGCACCGATCGGATGGCCAATCGCAATTGCACCGCCATTCACATTGACGATCTCTGGATTAATACCAAGATCGCGAACGACAGCACAGGATTGGGCTGCAAAGGCTTCATTCGCTTCAACCAGTTCCAGATCAGCAACCGTCCAGCCTGCCTTTTCAAGTGCTTTGCGGGTTGCAGGAATTGGTCCAGTCCCCATGATCGATGGATCAACACCCGCTGTTGCCCAGGAAACGATCTTCGCAAGCGGCTCGACACCACGTTTTGCGGCTTCATCCGCATCCATCAGGACAACAGCCGCCGCACCGTCATTAATGCCAGATGCATTGCCAGCCGTAACCGTGCCTTCCTTGTCAAAGGCAGGCTTTAGCTTGGTCAGCGCCTCGATTGTTGCACCAACGCGGATATATTCATCCGCAGATACAATCGTCTCGCCTTTGCGGCTCTTTACGGCAAACGGAACAATCTCATCCTCGAAACGACCTGCGGTCTGTGCAGCTTCGGCCTTGTTTTGCGATGCCAATGCGAATTGATCCTGATCATCGCGGCTGAGCTGCCACTGCTTGGCGATGTTTTCTGCGGTGATCCCCATATGGTAACCATTGAAGGCATCCGTCAGGCCATCCTTGATCATCGTATCGATCATCTTGAAGTCGCCCATCTTCACGCCGGAACGCAAATGCGCGCAATGGGGTGCCATGGACATCGATTCCTGACCGCCTGCCACAATGATCTTCGCATCGCCCGACAGAATCTGCTGCATACCGAGTGCGACAGCACGCAGGCCTGACCCACAAAGCTGGTTGATCGAGAATGCAGTCGTTTCCTTGGGGCATCCTGCGGCCATCGCAGCCTGTCGTGCCGGGTTCTGCCCCTCGCCTGCCGTCAGCACCTGACCGAGAATGACTTCATCCACATCAGCAGCATCCACGCCTGCGCGCTCAAGAGCTGCCTTGATTGCAGTAGCGCCCAGTTCATGCGCAGCCACATTTGCGAAAGCGCCATTAAACGCGCCCACCGCTGTTCGGGCTGCGCTGGCAATAATTATGGCTTTCTGGCTTTGCGATGCAGTCATTCTTTCCTCCTTGAAAAATCACCGACAGAGAAAGACCAAAACAGACACCTTGGCAAGCTCTGGCGTGTCCGCGGGTTTGGCACCTTCGCTCAAAACGATAATCAGTTTCTTCTCCACACATATAGTTTTCACCATACGTGTCCTTCAACAGTCGTTAGATTAGCTTCATGCAATCAAAGGAGATTTCTATGCCAAGCCTGACATTAGATAATGCCAATGCGATCATTACCGGCGCCCTTGCCAAGGCTGCCGAGTTGCAGTTGAAGCCGATCGTCGTTTCTGTTTTCGACGCAGGCGGCCATCTGAAAGCCTTTCAGCGACAGGACGGAACTTCGATTCTCCGCTTTGAAATTGCATCCGGAAAAGCTTTCGGCGCACTGGCTGTCGGTACTGGCTCACGCTGGCTCCACAATCAGGCCAAAGACCGTCCGCATTTTCTTGAGGGGCTGTCAGGCGTCTCAGGCGGGAGAATCGTGCCCGTGCCCGGCGGCGTGCTGATTAAAGACAGCACAAACGAAATTATCGGCGCTGTCGGCATCTCCGGCGATACATCTGACAATGATGAAGCAGCAGCCGTAGCCGGCATTGAAGGCGCGGGCTTTACAGCCGACATCGGATAAGAAGATCAAAACGCCGCGTATCCCATCAATATACGCGGCGTTTCATAGAATTGTATTGAAGATACCCGAATTATCATTTCAGATTTTTATTCGCAAAATGCGCTATTGCACCCGGCAAGGCATGTTCCACGCTGCCAACAAAAGAAGGTGTATCCGATATAACTTGAATATACCCTTCATTATATAATGTACAATTTACAACATTAAAAAATGAAACACCGGAATTTACAGATAAACCGCCGTTACCGATAATAATTTTGATAACATCATCCATTTTTATAACCCATAAAAAGTTGAATAACTAACAAGGGTGATGCTTCTTAATTTATAAGGCAAAATTGTGATTTTTTACCTTTTGATAAAAAATTGAATAAACATAGAATACTTAGTTGCTATTGCATTAGAACAAAAAAACGCCGCTTCCGGAGACCGGAAACGGCGTTTTTGAAATTCATCTTTCAGCTGCGATGCAGCCTAAGACTATTCCTTAGCTTCGAGGACCTGACGGCCGCGATACATACCGCTCTTAAGATCGATATGATGCGGACGACGAAGTTCGCCCGAGTTCTTGTCCTCGACGTAAGTCGGGGCCTTGAGAGCGTCTGCCGAGCGGCGCATGCCGCGCTTCGACGGAGACGTTTTGCGTTTTGGTACTGCCATGGATCCAGCTCCACTGATCGATAAACAAACGTCCGGCACGGCCCCGAGGAGCCTGTCACATCGGACATAATTCCGGAAAGTCACGTGCCTATACACGCTCTCACTGCATTTGACCAGTCAGAGTCTTATCTTTTTTCCTGTCCAGCCGTTTATCGAACGCATGTCACATAGGGCCCAGCCCTGGAAGCGCGCCCGGCAACGATGCGCGAGATACGCTGCATGTTGCGCGTTGGCTTTGCCGGATTGCGCAAAGCGGGATTGGGAAGCGTTACGGCAAGCAAAGCGGCTTGCTGGGCAGTCAGACGTGATGCAGGCCGATTGAAGTAATGCTGAGCGGCCGCCTCGATTCCATAGATGCCCGGTCCCCATTCAGCAATATTGAGATAGATCTCCATGATCCGCTTTTTTGACAGCACGGCATCGGCGACCAGCGCCAAAGGAAATTCGAGCCCCTTGCGGACATAAGACCGGCCGTTCCACAGGAACAGGTTTTTCACAGTCTGCATGGTGATGGTCGATGCGCCGCGGCTTGGACCGCCCTCACCCGCATCATCAAGCACGAGACTGAGCTGGTGCCAGTCCACGCCGCCATGGCTGCAGAATTGTCCATCCTCAGCCATCATCACTGAATTCACAAGAACAGGTGCAACATCCTCAATGCTGACCCACTGCCGATCTACATCGCGCAGAAGAACATAGTCCTTCACCATCAATGTCGAAATCGGCCGAACAAAAGGAACCGAATAGACCAGGATCAGAAAAAGCGGCAGAACCGCAAGCACCACCAAAATCTTGAGCATGAGGGCAATTCTGCCACCCCAAACGGGATCAGCCAAGTAACCGCGACCATCTTTGCTCTTGAGAATGATTTTTGCCACGTCCACCGCCTGTTAGAGCATTTCCAGCAAAAGTGAGAATCGATTTTGCGTTCGAAAATGCGTAAGACAAATAGATAAAGCAGCTCGAGTGTTAGCTTGAACTGCTTTAGCCCCATTCAAGCGACATAAACTATTCCTTAACAATAATGAACCTGATTCCATAATCAGCCGCAGGAATTCAGCGACCAAATTGAGCGCTTTATGGCTCAAAATCCGCTGTTTGATGACCGCTTGATGAAAAAGCCTGTGCTGATCGATGTGGCCAGTTGACCAAATCAGCGCTTTCGTCCATCCCCTTTAGACATGGAAAACGTGTCTGTCGATTTTGCTCAATCCCTGAACCTACGCGCGCTCGAAGTCGAGACAATGCTGGTTGGGCTTCTGGATCTTCGTTTGCGCACCGGCGAAGTGGCTCGCCCCGAGCGACTGCTCGCTGCCATGCGTCATGGCGTGCTGAATGGCGGCAAAAGACTGCGTCCCTTCCTGGTCATAGAAAGTGCAGCCCTTTTTGGCCAGCATGGCGATGCGGTTCTGCGCGTGGCATCCGCGCTTGAGTGCATCCATTGTTATTCGCTCGTCCATGACGATCTGCCAGCGATGGACAATGATGATATGCGGCGTGGTCAGCCGACCGTACACAAGGCTTTTGATGAGGCCGCAGCGATTCTCGCGGGCGACAGCCTGCTGACCTATGCTTTTGACATCGTGGCCTCAGACGAAACCGATCTTCCTGCCAGCATTCGCATCGAGCTGGTCTCGGCTTTGGCGCGGGCTTCCGGCATTGGCGGCATGGCCGGTGGTCAGGCGCTTGATCTGATGGCGGAAGATAACAAACCCGATGAAGCAGGCATTATCACGCTGCAAGCCATGAAAACTGGTGCGCTGATTCGTTTTGCCTGTGAAGCCGGAGCGATCATTGCAGGCGCATCGCGCGAAGACCGCGAACGCATGGCGGAATTCGGTTCGGCCATCGGTCTCGCCTTCCAACTTGCCGACGATCTTCTTGATGTAACTGCCGATGCGGCGATCATGGGCAAGGCAACAGGCAAGGATGCGGCGGCAGGCAAGGCCACGCTCGTTGCGTTGCATGGCATCGACTGGACGCGCAAGCAGCTCTCCGGTCTTGTGGCTCAGGCGGAAAGCCTGCTGGAACCATTTGGCGACGATGCAGTGATTCTCAAACAGGCCGCTCGCTTCATCGCAGAGCGACAGAGCTAAAGCGCATCCCGAAAAATCTGAAACGGTTTTCTGACCGATGCGTGTCAAAGCCAGCTCTTAGAGATCTTCTTCACGCACTTTGATGATGGCAACGTCATCGACCGAGAGCTGGCGGCCATCAAGTGCGCGCACCTCAAGCTTCGCCATGCCTTCACCATTGATGGAATCAACCAGTTTTGAATGTGGCTCATCAGGCGCAAACAGATAGTTCTCGCCCCATTGCCGCAGGGCAACGACAACCGGCAACAGATCACGACCCTTGGCGGTCAGTCGATATTCCTGATGTGCGCCGCCTTTGGGATCGGACACCATCTCCATAATGCCCTCGCCCGTCAGCTTGCGCAGCCGTTCAGCCAGAATGTTACGCGCGATGCCCAGATTCTTCTGGAAGGCGCTGAACCGCGTTACCCCATCAAAAGCTTCACGCACGATCAATAGCGACCACCAGTCGCCGATCACATCCAGCGCACGCGCGCTTGGGCAATAGTCACCTTTCAGGCTCTTTTTGCGAACCATGTTTACTCCATGCATTGCAACTTGGTTGCAATATAAAACCAATCACGCTAAAAGCAAAATGGTTTCATTTTAAAACCATTTTGCAGGAGCCAATCATGCAGTCCTATCCCAGCGCGGCAGCACCGTCTGCCGCGAACGACCTTGTGCGCCCTTCGCTTTCCCGAGCGACACTGCTGCTGTTTGCCATTGTCAGTGGCCTCGCTGTGGCCAATGTCTATTTCGCACATCCGCTTCTTGATGTGATGTCAGATGATATGGGGCTTAAACGTTCAACCGCCGGCCTTATCATTGCGTCTAGCCAGGTCGGCTATGCAATCGGCCTCATTTTTCTGGTGCCCCTTGGCGATCTTTTCGACCGGCGAAAACTGATTCTCACGCATTTCCTGCTGTCGGTCTTATCGCTTCTAGTCATTGGCTTTGCAGGAACTGCGACCATGTTGTTGCTGGCAATGGCCACGACGGGGCTTCTGGCTGTTGTCACACAAGCACTCGTTGCCTATGCGGCGAGCCTTGCCGATCCGATGCGGCGCGGTCATGTGGTGGGGATTGTCACAAGCGGCATCATACTTGGCATATTGCTGGCACGCGCCATAGCTGGCGCGCTCACCGATATTGGCGGATGGCGCAGCGTTTACTTCAGTTCCGCAGCACTCACATTGCTGATTTCGCTTCTTCTATGGCGCAACCTGCCACAACAGAATCGTCAAACGACCAGCGTCTCCTACCCCGCACTTATTCTGTCACTTATAACGCTGTTCCGCTCCGAACCCGTGCTCCGTGTCCGCGCAATCATTGCCATGCTGATATTTGCGGATATAACCACGCTGCTTGCGCCGCTCGTCATGCCCCTCAGCGCACCGCCTTTTGAATTGAGCCATGCGCAAATCGGACTATTCGGCCTGGCCGGAGCCGCAGGTGCGCTTGCCGCTTCTCGTGCGGGCGCGGCTGCGGACCGGGGGCAGGCTCAGCGCATGACCGGCATCGCGCTCACGCTGATGCTGTTATCGTGGATACCAATTGCCCTGCTCGATTATTCACTGCTCTGGCTGATTGCAGGTGTGCTGGTCATCGATTTCGGACTTCAGGCTGTGCACGTCACCAATCAGGCAATGATCTATCGCGTGCGACCCGAGGCACAGAACAGACTCACCGCTGCCTATATGGTTTTCTATTCCATCGGCAGCGCAAGCGGCTCGGCTCTTTCAACATGGATCTATGCTTATGCGGGCTGGAACGGTGTCTGCCTGCTGGGTGCTGGCATCAGCCTCTTCACACTCATATTCTGGGCTGCGACCCGTAAATCAATGCCGGAGGTCGCAACGCGCCCAGTATCAAACTGAAATCAGTTCTGACCAGCAGCGATCTTCCGATCAAGCCCAAAACGGTTTTCGATATATTCGGCAACCATCTTCTGGAAATCGGCGGCAATCTCAGGTCCGCGCAGCGTCGTAACCTTCTTGCCATCGACAAAGACCGGTGCGGACGGCGTTTCGCCCGTGCCGGGAAGCGAGATGCCAATATCAGCATGTTTCGATTCGCCCGGACCGTTGACGATGCAGCCCATGACTGCGACCGAAAGCGATTCCACACCCGGATATTTCTCGCGCCAGACAGGCATACTGCGACGAATATCGTCCTGAATATTCTGCGCCAGTTCCTGAAACACGGTTGAGGTCGTGCGTCCGCAACCCGGACACGCGGCAACAATCGGAATGAACTGACGGAAACCCATGGTCTGCAGCAGTTCCTGTGCCACCTGCACTTCACGCGTGCGGTCGCCGCCCGGCTCTGGCGTCAGCGAGATACGGATCGTATCCCCAATGCCCTGCTGAAGCAGGATACCCATGGCAGCCGACGAAGCGACAACGCCCTTGGTGCCCATGCCCGCTTCGGTGAGGCCCAGATGCAGCGCGTGATCGGAGCGCTGTGCAAGCATTGTGTAAACGGCAATCAGATCCTGCACCTGACTGACCTTGGCCGACAGGATGATCTTGTCGCGGCTAAGGCCAATTTCTTCTGCAAGATTTGCCGAAATCAGCGCCGACTGAACAATGGCTTCACGCATGACTTCCTGCGCGCTCAATGGCGCACCCTCAGCCTGATTGCGATCCATCAGCGTGGTCAGCAATTCCTGATCGAGCGATCCCCAGTTAACGCCGATACGGACAGGCTTGTCATAACGGATCGCCATTTCGACGATATCGGCGAACTGCTTGTCTTTCTTGTCCTTGAAGCCGACATTGCCCGGATTGATGCGATATTTTGCGAGCGCTTCCGCACAAGCCGGATGATCGGCGAGTAGCTTGTGGCCGATATAATGGAAGTCTCCGACCAGCGGCACATTCATGCCCAGGCGTTCAAGACGCTCACGAATTTTTGGAACGGCAGCAGCGGATTCATCACGATCCACCGTGATGCGCACAATCTCGGAACCCGCGCGATGCAAAGCTGCGACCTGCGCTACAGTGCCATCGATATCAGCCGTATCGGTATTGGTCATCGACTGGACAACAACAGGTTCGCTGCCGCCAACGATAACTCCGCCAACGCTCACGCCAACGGATTGGCGACGGGGAAATGGATGCGAAAAATAGCTGACGGTCTCGGAAGACATTGTGCTCTGTTCTTTTGTCCTGCCGCAATTGCCGATGGAAACCATATTTCACGCATCGGGAACTGCTCTTGGTACGGGCCTGCTTTCAGGTGGCGTAGCAAGGCGCAATTGTCAACGCCTGACCGCCTCGCTTTGTTGTTATATAATCACTTGCCGACGCCTTGTCGCCTCCTCATTATGGGATGATTCCAGAGGAGGAGATAAAAAATGCCAAATGCGAATGCCCGCAAAACCGCAATTATCACCGGTTCCAATTCAGGCATCGGACTTGGCATTGCCCACGCGCTTGCGGGTTCTGGGCACAATGTTGTGATCAACTCCTTCACGGACCGTAGCGAAGACCACGATTTGGCAAAAACAATCGCCGCAGAACATGGCGTAAGCGTGATCTATGTCAGCGCCGATATGTCCAAAGCTGACGACTGCCGCGCGCTGATTGAAAAGAGCGTGGAAGCCTTGGGCAGTGCCGATATCCTCGTCAACAATGCCGGTATCCAGCATGTGGCACCGGTCGAAGAGTTTCCGACCGAGCAATGGGACCGGATCATCGCGATCAACCTGACCTCAGCATTCCACACGTCAGCGGCTGCAATACCACATATGAAAAAAGCTGGGTGGGGCCGGATCATCAACATCGCTTCGGCCCATGGACTTGTCGCTTCGCCATTCAAGTCGGCCTATGTGGCAGCAAAGCACGGCATTGTCGGTTTCACAAAAACGCTGGCACTTGAACTTGCCCTTGCCAGGATCACGGCCAATTCCATCTGCCCCGGCTATGTGCTGACCCCGCTTGTCGAAGCGCAGATACCCGATCAGATGAAAGCTCATAACATGGATCGCGAAACAGTAATCCGCGAAGTCATGCTCGATAAACAGCCGACGAAGGAATTCGTGACCACTGCTCAGATCGGTGCGCTTGCGGCCTTCCTTGCAACGGATGCCGCAGCGCAGATCAATGGTGCCGCCCTGCCGGTCGAGGGCGGCTGGACCGCTGAATAAACATCGAGCAATAATCGCTCGATGTATTTTTTCCACGCATTATCCTACGCAAAACCGCTACGCACTTTTGCTGGAAATGCTTTAATGCGAACTGTCCGCATATTTTGCCAGTCCTGAGAAAGCGAGCACTACCAGCAACAGCACAGGCAATGACAGGAACACGACGCTGAAACCACTATGCTTGGCGACAAAGCCTATCAGCGAAGGCGCAACCAGCATACCGGAATAGCCCATGGTGGTGGCAATCGACAGGCCAACACTTGGATTGATGCCCGGCAGATTGCCGCCAATCGAGAAGGCTATCGGCACCATATTGGAAATGCCGATACCGCAAATGGCAAAGCCAAAGATCACCGCGTAAGGGTGGCTCGACAGGCCGACAATCACCATGCCGATAATGGCAATCGATGTGCAGAAGCGCAGCGTGTTGATCGCGCCGAAACGGTCGCGGACAATATCGCCTGCAAAGCGCATGATCGCCATGGTCATGGAGAAAGCTGCGAAGCCAAAACCAGCGACCGTCACGGACGCACCCATTTCATCGCGCAGATAATATGCGCCCCAATCAAGTATTGCGCCCTCCGGGATCATCGAGAACAATGCGATAATGCCGACCAGCCATGGCAGCGCATTGCGCGGCAGCACCAGCTTCTGCTTCTCGCCGCTTGGATGATGAAACTTGTCCGCGACAATCGAAGGCCATGCAAAAATCAGCAATCCTGCTGCCACAACGGTCGCAATCAGCGCATGAATAGTCGAGCCGACATGCGCGATGAGAAAGCCACCGGTCGCGGCACCAATCAGTCCGCCAAGGCTCCAGAAGGCATGACAGGACGACATTATGGCCCGGCGCATGTTCTTCTCAACAGCGACCGCATTGGCGTTCATAGCGACATCCATCGCACCGATCATGCCGCCAAAATAGAACATGACAATCACAGCTGTGACGATATTCGGCACAAGCGCAATAATCAGCAAAGCGGGGATAAGTCCGATTGCAAACAGCTTGACGACGGCGCCCGAACCGCGATGTGCGGACAATGCACCGGCCACCGGCATCATCGACAGAGAGCCGACACCGAAGACGAGGATCATCAATCCCATGCCACTGGTATCGAGCCCGAGACGCCCTGCAAATTCGGGAATTTTCGGTGCCCAGCCGCCAAAGATATAACCATTCATCAGAAAGAGCAGCGCCACAGCGATACGCTCTCTGGTTACAATTGGCGCACGGTCATTCAGCGCATCGTTTCGTCCGGCCGTCTGTTCCATCATGTCCTCAGTCACGCCCTTCTACGGCGTGTATAATCGTCATGCCCGATGCCCGATAGGGCGCAAGCACATCTTCATTCGCATCCTGTTCGACAGCCATAACATTGACCGCCTCAATGGGTATGACATCGTGCGCAGCAACTGTGCCGAGCTTGTCACTGGTGATTGCCAGAACCACCTTGCGGCTGCGCCCGGCAATAACCCGCTTGAATTCCGCATCTTCCAGATGAAGCGCTGTGATGCCCGTTTCCGCTGAAAAGCCGCAGACACCGAGCATACAAAGATCGGGCCGCACCAGTTCCGCATCGCGCAAAGCGCGCGCACCAACCGCCGCACTCACACGACGATCAATAGGGCCGCCGATCATCACGACGTCGATCTTGTCTGACTGCAGAACAATAGCAGCAATGGAGGGCGTGTTGGTGACAACGGTGATCACATCACCCCGATCAGCCAAAAGACGCGCAAGCGCCAGATTGGTTGAGGAGGAATCCAGAAACACCGTCATGTTTGGCTCAATCAGAGCAGCCAGCGCGGCGGCAAGGGTCGTCTTGGTCTCCGGTCTTTCCGTATCGCGCTCTGCGAGCGGCGCGTAAGAAGGCGCGGCCTTCAAAGCACCACCATAGACGCGCTTGCAAAGCCCCGCGGCCGCCATCTCGCGGAGGTCACGGCGGATCGTGTCTTCCGAAACCCCGAATGACTCCGCAAGCTCGCTCGCCAATACGCGCCCGGACTGCTCAAGCAGTTGCTGAATGCGCGCCTGTCTTTCGTCCAGTAATAGCTCTGTCATCGCTCGTTCCTGCTAACATGCGCAAACATGCATGAATCGGTAAAAACGTGCATAGCAGATTTTTATAACCATGCAAGCAAAAGAAAACGCCGCACCCTTTACAGGGGACGGCGTCAATCATTCTATGATGTGAAAGCTGGATCAGTCGGCGTAAACGACAAGCAAATCCTTTGCGTCGATCTGTTCGCCGGGGCGCACAAGCACTTCGGCAATCGAGCCATCGCGTTCTGCACGCAGAGCCGTTTCCATTTTCATGGCTTCAATGGAAAGCAGCACATCACCTGCCTTCACGTTCTGGCCTTGTGCGACAGCAACCGTGGACACAACACCCGGCATTGGCGCGCCAACGTGGCGATCATTGCCGAGTTCCGCCTTGCGCTTCACACCGCCCGATGCACCCTTGGCACGGTTTGGCACCTTCACGCGACGCGGCTGACCATTGAGCTCGAAGAACACAGTGACCATGCCTTTCTCATCGGTCTCAGAAATCGCCTGATTGACGATCACAAGCGTCTTGCCGCGTTCAAGATCAACGAAAACCTCTTCTTCCGGCTTCAAGCCATAGAAGTAAACCGGCGTTGGCAGGACACTGGTCGGGCCATAGTTTTCCTGTGCCGCCGCATAGTCGGTGAAGACCTTTGGATACATCAGATAAGAAGCAAATTCCTGATCCGTGATCTCGCGACCAACCGTTTCCTCAATCGACTTGCGCTCGGCATCAAGATCAGCGGCTGGAAGCAGCGAACCGGGACGTACTGTGAAAGGCTTTTCGTCTTTCAGCACCTTCTTCTGCAACGATGCAGGCCAGCCCGATGGCGGCTGACCGAGATCGCCACGCATCATCGACACAACCGAATCCGGGAAGGCAATATCCTTGTCCGGGTTTTCGACATCGGCAACGGTCAGATCCTGTGAGACCATCATCAACGCCATATCGCCCACAACCTTGGAGGACGGCGTGACCTTGACGATATCGCCAAACATGCGGTTTACATCGGCATAGGCCTGCGCCACTTCATGCCAGCGGGTTTCAAGACCCAGCGAACGCGCCTGCTCTTTCAGGTTCGTGAACTGGCCGCCCGGCATTTCGTGTAAGTACACTTCCGAAGCCGGTCCCTTGAGGTCGCTTTCAAAGGCCGCATACTGGTTGCGCACCGCTTCCCAATAGAAGGAAATGCGGCGGATCGTTTCCGTATCAAGACCCGGATCACGTTCCGAACCATGCAGCGCCTCGACAATCGAACCAAGACACGGCTGCGATGTATTGCCGGAGAAAGCATCCATTGCCGCATCAACCGCATCGACACCCGCATCCACGGCTGCAAGCACAGTCGCCGCCGAAATGCCCGATGTATCATGGGTGTGGAAGTGGATCGGCAGATCGGTCTCCTCACGCAGTGCCTTGAAGAGCACGCGTGCCGCCGCAGGCTTCAACAGCCCCGCCATATCCTTGAGAGCGATGATATGCGCGCCAGCCTTTTCAACCTGCTTGGCCAGATCGACATAATACTTAAGGTCGTATTTGGCGCGATCCGGATTGAGAATATCGCCCGTGTAGCAGATGGCCGCTTCGCAGAGCTTGTTCTCTTCCAGCACCGCATCCATCGATACGCGCATGTTCTCAACCCAGTTGAGACTGTCAAACACGCGGAACAGGTCCATGCCACCACGCGCTGCTTCACGCACGAAATACTTCACCACATTGTCCGGGTAGGACTTGTAGCCAACGCCATTCGCGCCGCGCAGCAGCATTTGCAACAGAATGTTCGGCGCGCCTTCGCGCACCATTGCCAGACGTTCCCACGGATCTTCTGTCAAAAAGCGCATCGACACGTCAAAGGTCGCTCCGCCCCAGCATTCCAGTGAGAAGAGGTTCGGCAGCGCCTGCGCATAGGCATTGGCCACACGCGCAATGTCATAGGTACGCACGCGCGTTGCCAGTAATGACTGATGACCGTCACGCATGGTCGTATCGGTCAACAGAACGCGCTTTTCATTGCGCATCCATTCAGCAAACTTCTGCGGTCCAAGCTTGTCGAGCAACTGCTTGGTGCCATCGACCACAGGACGATCGCCAAACCAAGGCACAATCGGCTTCGCCGCATCCTGCGACGGCTCGGCACGGCCCTTGGTTTCCGGATGACCATTGACGGTAACATCAGCCACATAGGTCAGAAGCTTGGTCGCGCGATCCTGACGCTTCATATGGGTGAAAAGCTCAGGCGTCGTGTCGATAAAGCGCGTCGTATAGTCATTCGACTGAAAACGCGGATGATTGATGATCGCTTCAACGAAGGTGAGGTTTGTCGCGACACCGCGAATACGGAATTCGCGCAACGCACGATCCATACGGCGAATAGCTTCAATCGGCGTCGAACCCGACGCCGTGACCTTCACCAGCAGTGGATCATAATAGCGCGTGATGACCGCGCCCGAATAGGCAGTGCCACCGTCGAGACGAATGCCAAAGCCCGAAGCCGAGCGATAGGCTTGAATGCGTCCATAATCGGGAACGAAATTCTGCTCAGGATCTTCGGTGGTGATACGGCACTGCAACGCATGACCGTTGAGGCGAATATCTTTTTGTTCCGGAACGCCGGATTCAGGCGTACCAATGGCATAGCCTTCCAGAATATGAATCTGCGCCTTGACGATATCGATGCCCGTCACTTCTTCCGTGACGGTGTGCTCAACCTGAATACGCGGGTTCACTTCGATGAAGTAAAACGCGCCAGTATCAGCATCCATCAGGAATTCGACGGTACCTGCACCAATATAATCGGTGGCATGGGCGATCTTCAGACCGTAGCTGGCCAGTTCCTGACGCTGCGCATCATTGAGATAAGGCGCTGGCGCACGTTCAACCACTTTCTGGTTACGGCGCTGGATCGAGCAATCGCGCTCATAAAGATGAACCGCATTGCCATGCGTATCGCCCAGAATCTGCACTTCAACGTGACGCGCACGCTCGACGAGCTTTTCGAGATAGACTTCATCCTTGCCGAAAGCTGCTTTGGCTTCGCGCTTGGCTTCCGTCACTTCACGATCAAGATCTTCCTCGGCACGAATGGCGCGCATACCGCGACCACCGCCACCCCATGATGCTTTCAGCATCAACGGATAGCCGATTTTGGCCGCGAGCTTCTTCACTTCCGCTATATCGTCCGGCAGCGGATCGGTCGCAGGCACAACCGGAACGCCAATCTCAATTGCGAGATTACGCGCAGCTACCTTGTTACCGAGACGGCGCATGGTTTCAGGCTTCGGGCCAATGAAGATGATGCCGTTCTCAGCACAAGCATCGGCAAATTCGGGGCTTTCCGACAAAAGGCCATAGCCCGGATGAATGGCATCAGCACCTGAAAGCTTGGCAACGCGGATGACTTCATCAATCGACAGATAGCTTTCAATCGGTCCGAGATCACGCGCGAGATGCGGTCCACGACCGACCTGATAGCTTTCATCTGCTTTAAAGCGATGCAGTGAGAGTTTATCTTCCTCTGCCCATATGGCCACCGTTTTTATGCCAAGCTCATTGGCTGCACGGAACACGCGGATAGCGATTTCGGAACGGTTGGCGACCAGAATTTTACGGATGGACAAGGCAGAACTCCCACACTGCAATGATCGGTATGGCTTTGATTAGCCTGCAATCTAAGCAAGCGCAAACAAACTGTGCAACTGCGATACAAAAACAAAATGCCCGACCAAAAGTCGGGCATCCTGCCAAAATTTGAAGCAAATTTTGCTAATATATGAGGCAATCTGCACAGTATTACTGGCTAAATAGTACATTCAGCCAATTGAACACTGTTCAGAAATCACTTTTATAGGTGAGTCTGCCTCTTTCAGTCTTATTTCTTCTGGAAGTAGTTATATTTTCCATCGTCGCCCTTGCGCCATTCGAACATGACATAAGGTGAAAGGCTTGGATCACCTTTTGCATCATAAGAGACGTCACCGAGCACCGTCTTGAACGGACCCTTGGCCTTCATGGCTTCAGCAACCGACTGCGGATCGTTGTTTCCGGCAGCATTGGCTGCATCAACCAGCGACTGCACACCTGCATAAGCGTAGAAGGTATAGGCTTCCGGCTCAAAACCCTTGTCGCGGAACGCCTTGATCAGATCAGCGTTAGCTGCATCATCGCGCGGATCCGGGCCGAACGTATTCAGAACACCCGCAACCGCATCGCCAGCAATCGAAGCCAGCTCGTTGGAAACAATGCCGTCACCGGAGATGAACTGTGCCTTCAGACCCTGATCGGCCATCTGACGAATGATAAGGCCTGCTTCCGGATGCATACCGCCCCAATAGACGGCAGTAATGCCTGCAGCCTTCATCTTGGAAATCAGCGCTGAGAAATCCTTATCGCCCTGATTAACGCCTTCATACAGCGTCTCTTCCTTGCCATTGGCATTGAGCGACTTCTTGGTTTCATCTGCAAGACCCTGACCGTAAGGGGTCTTGTCATGCAGGATCGCGACTTTGCCGTCCTTGTAGGTATCGGCAATGTATTTGCCCGCAACGATGCCCTGCTGATCATCACGACGGCAGGTGCGGAAGGTGTTCCACAATTCGCGTTCAGTGAAGGTTGGGTTGGTCGTACCGGGCGCAATCATCAGCACGCCGTTTTCAGCGTAAATATCGGAGGTTGGAATGCTGACGCCCGAATTGAAATGGCCGATCACGAATTGCACGCCGTCACCGACGAACTTATTCGCAACCGAAATCCCCTGACGTGGATCGGCAGCATCATCGCCATAAACGATCGTGATCTGCTCGCCGTTCATGCCGCCCTTGGCATTGGCTTCTGCCACAGCCGCTTCAACGCCGCGCTTGATCTGGTCGCCATAAGCCGCCTGACCACCGGTCAATGGTGCGCCAACGCCCAGCAGCACATCAGCAAACGACGCTCCGCCCATCGCAACCAAAGCGGAAAGGCACACACCACAGAATAAGGATTTTTTCATTTCAGTTACTCCCATTGAACCACGATCTCCGGACTGAATTCCGGAGCCGCCAATTCCACTGGAAGAGAGTTTTTCATACCCCGTGCGAGAGACAGGCCTGATGCTATGAATTGACAATCCACGCACCCAACGCTTCCCGACACCCTCGCCCCTCCTCCAGGGAACGAATTGCCAACCGTGCTTTACGCCAAACAATGTCGTTGCATTAGGTAAAATGGCTTTGATCAGTATTGTCCACCCTCATTAATATCTAAATTTGATGCTTTTTCCGCATGATGTCATGAATTTAAAGTTTTCGTAAAATAAAAATGCCCGGCATATAGCCGGGCACTTTTCTTAGAGACGTAATAATACAGACAGAGACTTACTGCTGAATGTAATTATATTTCCCGTCTGCACCCTTTTCCCACTTATACATTACGTAACCTGGGAGTTTCGGGTCGCCCTTGGCATCATAGGAAAGATCACCAAGCACAGTTGGGAACGGACCTTTTTCCTTCAACGCCTTAGCAATTTCCTGTGGGTCGTTGCTGCCAGCTGCCTTTGCGGCACCTGCCAGAGACTGAACAGCCGCATAGGAGTAGAGCGTGTAGGCTTCTGGTTCAAAGCCTGCATCGCGGAACTTCTTGACGAGATCAGCATTGGCTGGGTTGTTGCGTGGATCTGGGCCGAATGTGTTCAACGTGCCTTCAACAGCTGGACCTGCAATCGAAGCCAGCTCGTTGGAAACGATACCGTCACCCGAAATGAACTGAGCCTTCAGACCCTGATCAGCCATCTGACGGATGATGAGACCGGCTTCCGGATGCAGACCACCCCAATAAACGACGGTGACGCCTGCCTGCTTCATCTTGGCGATGAGTGCAGAGAAGTCCTTCTCACCGACGTTCACGCCTTCATAAAGGGCTTCCTTGGCGCCGAGCTCGTTGAGCTTCTTCTTGGTTTCATCGGCAAGACCCTGACCATAAGGGGTCTTATCGTGGATCACAGCAATCTTCGCGTCCTTGAAGTTGTCGAAGATATACTGACCGGCAACGATGCCCTGCTGATCGTCACGGCCGCAGGTACGGAACGTGTTCCACAGGTCGCGCTCGGTATAGACCGGGTTGGTCGCTGCTGGCGAAATTTCGAGAATACCGTTTTCGGCATAGACTTCAGACGCCGGGATCGAAACACCGGAGTTGAAGTGGCCGATCACGTATTTCACGCCATCAGCGGCAAACTTATTTGCAACCGAAATACCCTGCTTTGGATCCGACACGTCGTCACCGAGCGTAATCGAGATCTTTTCGCCGTTGATGCCACCAGCATCATTGATTTCCTTGATGGCTGCTTCCGCACCTTTCTGGATCTGCGCGCCATACACAGCGTTTGGACCAGTCAGCGGTGCGCCGATGCCCAAAAGTACATCTGCCCAAGCCGAGCCACTGAAAGCCATCACCGCTGCAAGAGCAACGCCTGAGAAAAGCGATTTCTTCATTACTTGAACTCCCGATTATAGTTACCCCGAACGATGTTTTTGCATCGCTTTATTATCTTGCTGATTTGCCAGCAATATCTACGCTGAACCTGTTTTTCAGCGTGATCTTTTTAAAGAAGCTCCGCCGCCAGAGCATTTTGAGTTTTCTATTTTATCAGAGGAAATGCTCTGAATTATTGTTTTTAAGCAGTCCCCCAAAACCGGTTCCCACTTCTGGGGGACATGCTCTCACGGCTAAGCTTCGAATTATTTTGCCTTCCAGCTAAGTGGTGAAGCTTTTTCATAGAGCCAGTTATACTGGCGCACCATTTGTTTGGTGCGCGTATAACGATAGCCGATCGTACCGATGACCATCAGCACGATCACATCAACCAGATAGTAGTGCAGCGAAAGCAGCGTGCCCTCAAACAGCGCATAGTGGATAAACCGCACGGCTGCGCCCAAAGGGATGAGATAGAGCAAAAGCTGCGGATAGGTCCGCCATGTCTGTGCGCAGGCACGGCCTGTCATCCAGGCAGCCCAGCCACCCAGAAGGCAGGTGATGAGAAAAAACAGCCAGAATGACGGTTCTTCGTAGAGAATTCCCTGCATGATTTTTCTCCTTAATGCCTTCCGCCTTCGAGATAGGCGGCACGCACTTCCGGGTCAGCCAGCAGTTCGCGGCCAGCGCCGCTCATTGTGATTGATCCATTGACCATAACATAGCCGCGATCAGCAAGCTTCAGCGCACCGAAAGCATTCTGCTCGACGAGAAACACTGTAAGACCCTGCGTGCGGTTGAGTTCCTTGATCGCTTCGAAGATCTGCTTGACGATCAGAGGAGCAAGACCCAGTGACGGCTCGTCAAGAAGCAGAAGCTTCGGACGGGCCATCAGCGCGCGCGCAATCGCCAGCATCTGCTGTTCACCACCCGAAAGTGTGCCGCCACGCTGATTGATACGCTCTTTCAGACGCGGGAAAAGTTCGAACATCAGCGCAACATCTTCCTCGAAATATTGCTGATGATCGAGGCTCGCACCCATCTGCAGGTTTTCGAGCACTGTCATGCGCGGGAAAATGCGGCGACCTTCCGGCGATTGTGCAATTCGCAGCTTCGCAATCTCATGCGGCGGCATTGACGTAATGTCCTTGCCGCCGAAAAGAATGCGGCCAGTGCGAGCCCGCGGCGAACCGAAGATGGTCATCATGAGTGTGGACTTGCCAGCACCGTTGGCGCCAATCAGCGCTACGATTTCACCCTCGTTGACTGTCAGGTCGATGCCCTTGAGTGCGCGGATGTTGCCGTAATAGGTCTCGACCTTTTCGACGGCCAGAAGCGGTTGCTTTGTTTGCATAGTGTCAGCCGTCATTATTCAGCTCCCTTCTTGGGCTTTGCCGGAGCTTTGGCGCTTTTCGTGCCTTTAGGGGCTCTGGCTGCCTTTGCGGGAGCAGTCTTATGGCTCGTAGGGACATCACCGGCTTCAACACGGGTTGAAAACTCGGTGGCCTGACCCGAAGCAAGTTGTGCTGCCTGCCCCACCCAGTCTTCGCGGGCAATGCGACCGTCGAATTCCAGATAGGTTTCAGCCTGAACGATGTCAGCTTCAGTCCAGGCGGCAATCTGATCAAAATGATAGATGCCGTGCTCGTTGAGCTTCTTCTCGTTGACTTCACCGATGCCCTTGATGAGCGTCAGATTATCAGGCTTGCCATCACGCGCTGCGGCCAATCCGCCTGCAAAACGAACGGCCTCTTCAGCCTTTTCTTCCTCGATTGCCTCTACAGCAAGCTGAGTTGCGATAAAGTCTGCAGGATCGCCAGTGCCCGGCTTGTCCGCTTCCTCGATCAATTCTGCGATCTCATCGTCATCAACGCCGAGATAGGCGGCGATAACGCGTGGATCGTTGCGCACTGCTTCCGGTGAGCCGTCAGAGATCTTTGTGCCGTATTCAAGCACGATCACATGGTCGGAAATTTCCATAACCACTGACATATCGTGTTCGATCAACAGGATCGACGTGCCGGTTTCCTTGCGAATATCGAGCAGCAGCTTGTTGAGCTCTGCCGATTCACGAGGGTTAAGACCCGCGGCCGGCTCGTCGAGGCAGAGAATTTCTGGCTCAGTGCACATGGCGCGCGCAATTTCCAGACGGCGTTGATCGCCATAAGGCAGATCGCCAGCCGGGTCGTCCGCACGATCAATGAGATTGATCTTCTCAAGCCAGTAGCGCGCTTTTTCGACCGCTGCCTTAGCGGCTTTCTTATAGCCCGGCAGACCCAGAAGACCGAGGATCGTGTAACCTGACGAACGCATCAGCACGTTGTGCTGTGCGACAAGCAGGTTTTCCAGCACGGTCAGCCCCGAGAACAGACGAATGTTCTGGAACGTACGTGCAACGCGGGCATCCTGCGTAATCTTGAAATCGGGCAGGCGTTCCAAAAGGAACTTTTCGCCCGTATTCCGGTTCATCGTCAGCATACCGCCGGTTGGCTTGTAGAAGCCGGTGATGCAGTTGAAGACCGTCGTCTTGCCCGCACCGTTAGGACCGATGATGGCTGTGATGTCGCCGCGCTTCACATCGAAGCTCAGATCATTGATCGCGACGAGACCACCAAAGCGCATCGACAGATGCTCAACTGTAAGAATGGTGTCTTTCGAACCATTGCCAGCCATAATTTTTGTCTCCGCCATCAGCCGTGCCCTTCCTTGGTAAAGGCACCCGACACCAACTTCTTCTGATTGAGGAACGCGCTCGGTTCTCGGCTTCCGACAAATCCGCGCGGTTTCCAGACCATGACGACCACCATGGCAAGACCGAAGATCAGCATACGGTAGAGTTCAGGGGTGAAGTTGGCTCCAAAAATAGCTTTCAGGAAGCCCATTTCACGCAGGATTTCCGTGCCGCCGATCATAACGATTGCAGCAATCGCAATACCGACGAGCGACCCCATACCGCCAAGAACGACGATAGCAAGAATGACAGCGGATTCAAGGAACACGAAAGATTCCGGGCTGACGAAACCCTGACGGGCAGCGAAGAACGAACCAGCAAAACCACCGAACATCGCACCCGTCGCAAAAGCGGTGAGCTTGGTTGTGGTGGTATTGATGCCGAGCGAACGGCAGGCGATTTCATCTTCGCGCAGCGCTTCCCATGCGCGACCCACAGGCATACGGCGCAAACGGATCGTAACGAGAGCCGTAACAAGCGCGAGTATGAGGATCACATAATAGAGGAAGAACTTGTAGTGAGCAGCCGAGAATGTCAGGCCGAAATAGGCGGCAAAGCCGTCTTTGCTGGCATTGAAAGGCAGACCGAAGAAGGTTGCCTTCGCGATACCGGAGATACCGAACGTACCCTTGGTAAGATCCGTCCAGTTGATAAGGACAAGTCGGATAATTTCACCAAAAGCCAGCGTCACGATGGCGAGATAGTCACCGCGCAGACGCAAGACCGGGAAGCCGAGAATAACACCCCAGGTCGCAGCCAGAATGCCTGCAATCGGCAGCAGCATCCAGAAGGACAAACCGAAATAAGCCGAAAGAAGCGCGTAGGAATATGCACCCACAGCGTAGAAAGCGACATAGCCGAGATCGAGAAGGCCAGCGAGGCCAACCACGATATTAAGGCCCCAGGCCAGCATCACATAGATGAGGATCTGGACGCCGAAATTGTCGACCCACTTCAACGATCCCTGCCAACCAAGCATGGTAACGATCAGAACCGGGTAGACGAAAAGAAACACCACACCAATTTTTGAGAAATGAGCGCGGAAGAAAGACGGCGCTTCAGCAGCCACCACAGGGCGGCTTGCTTTTGCGAATTTGCGGGCCTCAAGCGTGGGCTGCAGGAACGCGATAAAGGCAAAGCGACCAAAAGCCGCCAAAGCCACCAGGATTGCCAGCGCCCCCCAGCGCTGCTGCAACACCAGCTCGTTATTGATGTTCTGATCGGTCTTGAAACCGACGATCAGAATGAAAAGTCCCAAAGCCAGAAGACCGGCAATGAACCCTTCACGAATAGCCCGGGCAAAAAGGGAATCCGGGCGTGAACCTGTTTGTACGGCCATGATTACACCTTTTCGACTTCAGGACGGCCAAGAATGCCGGACGGCATGAAGATGAGTACGATGGCAAGGATCGAGAACGCGGCAACATCCTTGTAATCGATCGAGAAATAAGCCGACCACAATGCTTCAATGAGACCGATGAGCAAGCCACCAACCACTGCACCCGGCAGCGAGCCAATCCCACCCAGAACGGCCGCCGTAAACGCCTTGACGCCAGGGATGAACCCGTCAGCAAAGGAAATAACGCCGTAGAAGGAGAGGTAAAGCGTACCGGCAACGGCCGCCAACATGGCACCCATCACGAAGGTCAGCGAAATAACGCGGTCGACATTGATGCCAAGAAGCGCGGCCATCTTGCGGTCCTGCTCGCAGGCACGCTGCGCACGACCAAGCGATGTTCGATTGACGATATACCAGAATATCGTCAGCAGCACCGCCGTCACCACGATGACCACGATCTGCTTGAGCGAGATCGTCACATTGGTTCCGAAGATATTGTAGGAGCCAGTCAGGAGCTGAGGCACCGGCTTGTTGCGCGGACCCTGCGTAACCTGAACGAAGTTCGACAATGCAATCGACATACCGATCGCTGTGATCAGCGGCGCGAGACGGAACGATCCACGCAGCGGCCGATAAGCAGCCCGCTCAATCGTCCAGCTCCAGAGCCCCGTCAGAAGCATTGCAACAACCATCATCAGCAGAAGCATGAGCGCAATTGGCAGCGCTCCGATGAATGTTGTGATGATTAGAAAAACAATCAGCGCCATAAAGGCGCCGAGCATAAAGACATCGCCATGTGCAAAGTTGATCATGCCGATAATGCCGTAGACCATCGTATAGCCGATGGCGATCAGGCCATAGATCGATCCGAGCGCGAGCCCGTTGATCACCTGCTGGAAGAAATATTCCATCGAGAAGCCACCCATTTAACTCTACCCGGTATTATTGCCGCATCATTATTTCGTGCGACTTCTGTTTATTCCCGGATAATTACACCTAACGGCTGTATAAAGGAATGCAAGCCCCTTTTGTCTCAGACAAAAGACTAATGACTTCATTCCTCCACAAACTAGTTATGTCCCCTAAAAAGGGCCCTGTATATATACTTTTCTCCTAATTCGGGCCCGTTATTCCATAATTTCCCCAACGCGTCACAGACAAAAAATAGGGAGCGTCTCCCTATTTTTGCCTACCGTACCCGTTTTACGCAACAGTGAATCCGTGTGCAAACGGATCACGGTCATCAATGAAGATCGTATTGTAGCCCGTCATGCGTGCCCAACCGGCAATTGAAGGGATAATTCCGGTGCCGCCAGCGACCTCCACGGCGCGTTCAACACGGCCATGAAACAGCGAACCAATGATGGATTCATGCACGAAATCATCACCCGGTTTCAGCTTTCCTTTGGCCGCAAGCTGCGCCATACGGGCAGAAGTGCCGGTTCCACAAGGCGAACGGTCGATTGCCTTGTCGCCATAGAAAACGGCATTGCGCGCATGAGCTTCAGGATGTGTCGGCTCGCCGGTCCAGAGAATATGCGTCAGACGATTAATGTCTGGAAGGTCTGGATGCTGGAATTTATATTTCTCATTCAGGCGTTGACGAAGCACCGGACTCCAGGCAATTAGCTGCAGCGCGGAATAATCTTTCATGTCGCTGTAATTTTCTTGCGGCTCTACGATTGCGTAGAAGTTTCCGCCATATGCAACATCGACTTTAATTGGTCCGAGATCAGGGCATTCCACTTCCAATCCTTCGGCATAAAGGAAGGCTGGAACGTTGGTCAGCCGCACGCGGTCGACATATTGACCATTCTGCTCATATTCGATTGCCACCAGACCGGCAGGCGTATCGAGGTTGAGCTTTCCGGGTGTCTTTGGCGTTACAAGCCCTTGCTCGATAGCCATTGTCACAGTGCCGATTGTGCCATGACCGCACATTGGCAGACAGCCGGATGTTTCAATAAACAACACAGCTACATCGCAATCCGGACGTGTCGGTGGATAAAGAATGGAGCCGGACATCATGTCATGACCACGCGGTTCGAACATCAGACCCGTGCGGATCCAGTCATACTCACGCAAGAAATGTGCGCGCTTTTCCATCATGTTCGAACCTTCAAGGTTCGGGCCACCGCCAGCAACCAGACGCACTGGATTGCCGCAGGTATGTCCGTCGACGCAGAAAAATGAATGTCTTGCCATGATGGTCAGTTCCGAAAACGTTGTGGCTTGAAAGGTTCGATATCGACAGCCGGCGCAGAACCCGTGATCAGGTCACAGATAATCCTGCCTGTCGCCGCTGATTGTGTGAGGCCAAGATGGCCATGGCCGAAGCCGTAATAGATATTTCCGCCTGCAGAGGCACGACCGATAACGGGCATAGAGTCTGGCATAGACGGTCGATACCCCATCCATTGCCGCCCACCCTCAATCTTCAATCCCGGCAGGAACATGGAGGCCTTTTTCAGCATTGCAGCTGAACGGGCATAATTGGGCGGCAACTGAAGGCCACCAAACTCCACCGCACCACCTACACGCAAGCCAGTCGCCATCGGCGTGATTACAAAACCATGGCCTGGGAAAGTCAGCTGGCGCTTAACATCAAAACTGCCAACCGGAAGCGTCGTGTTATAGCCACGCTCCGTATCGAGCGGCACTGCATCGCCAAATCCTTGCGCAAGATTCTTTGACCAGGCTCCAGCCATCAGCACCAGATGCGCAGCCCTTATCTCGGTGCCGTCCTCCAGATGAACCGTCGCACCGCCATGTTGGCTGGCGGCATGTTTCACTTTCGCATGAAGGAAACGTGCACCTTTGCTTTCAGCATATGCCCAGATAGCCTGACCGAAGAGCTTCGGATCACTGACATTCTTCCAGCCCGGAACAAACGTGCCGGCCACAAAACGAGGATCAAGCCCCGGCTGCAGCTCCTTCAAGCGGGTTCCACGCACATGCTCATAAGCGATACCGGCCTTTGCCTTTGCATCCCAGCCGGGTTGCGACGCAGCAAGTTCGGCTTCACTTTCATAAAGTTCCAGATTGCCATCTTCCTGCAAACGGTCGCGTAAGCCCGCTCTATCGATCAGCCCCAGCATCTCGCGTTGCGCAAGCTGCATCATATTGCCCTGGGCAACCGTGGTCTTCTCAAGAGCTTCCGCGCTGCTTGCACGCCAGAAGCGATAAAGCCAGGGGATCATCTTTAGAAAGTAAGAGGGGCGGATCGTGAAAGGTCCGAGCGGGTCCATAAGCCAGCCCGGAACCTTACCCATAACACCTTTGGAGGCCATCGGTAGTATGTCGGAGAAGGCGAGTGCCGCCGCATTCCCTGAACTCGTTTCCTCGCAAATCCCGCTTCGATCAATCACAAGAACTTCGCGCCCTGATTCGGCAAGAAGTGCTGCCGTAGCCACGCCGACAATGCCGCCACCAATAATGACGATGTCGCGCTGCCTACTGGGATCAAATTTCATTTATGCGCGGCTCCCGACCGGTCTTGTATATTCGCCTTAGCTTATAAGGCTGACGTAAATTCACGCCAGCTGCACTGGTTTTGTCCATCCATTTTTTGGAATGACACCATGCAAAAAGCCCGTTATCGATGATATTCGCACAACGCCTGCATTGTTATTATTTTTTAACGGCGCACCGCCCATCATTGATATATCAGAGATATATCTGTAGGGTCAAAAGATGTCAATCGCATAGTATGAGGCTTCAATCTGCATGGAACATGCAAGGGTCGACGAGAAAGTTGCAAAAGGCAGCGCAGCGCTGACAGATAGCTGGGGCAGTGAAAGCCTTGCCGAGCAAGCTTATCGTTTGCTGGAGCGCTCGATCGTAACGCTTGAACTGGAACCTGGCTCCATCGTCAATGAGCGAACATTGATTGAACTGACAGGAATGGGCCGCACGCCGATCCGCGAAGCCATACAACGGCTCGCCTGGGAAGGGCTCGTTGAAGTACGCCCGCGTTCCGGCATTGCCATCACGCAGATCGATCCCAAGGATTTCTCAAAAGTGCTCGATGCCCGGGAAGGTGTCGAGCGTGTTTTGGCGCGTGATGCTGCACGCTTTGGCACTCCGCGCGACTACGAACGCTTACAAGCGGCAGCCGACGCAATGCGCGAGGCTATTCCGTCAGAAGATGTTTCGCTGTTTTTAGATGCGGATAAGGCCTTCGACATCGTGCTCGGCTCAGCTGCCAGTAATCCCTATGCCACGCGTCTTGCGGCACCGCTGCAAACCCACAGCCGTCGATTCTGGTTCAGACTACGCCCATCAACCGGCATCACCGGCTCTGCCAATGCCCATGCTACGCTGATCGAAGCAATCATTTCCCGCGAACCAGACCGGGCGAGCGACACAGCTAGCGAGCTGATGTCCTATCTGCGAACGCTTGCACCATAAGACTATAGTTCTCAGGCAGCGCCTAAGGCGTTTCGCGCATGGGCCACTGCGTTCATGTCCACTGTTGTGGTTGATCTTGTATCGAAAATAAGACCATCATCCGTACCGATATCATTTACGGCTCTCGCATAAAAATGCCGGGAGCCGTGACTCATATCGATTGTCTGAACTGAAGCGATAGAAAGAATGGCCAAAAGGCCCAAAACTGCCTGCGACGAATAACGCATCTCCAACGCTCCGCCTTGAAATTTGACGGATGAAATTAAGCGCTAGCTGATGTTCGAAAGATGGCAAAGTTCAGCTGTAGAGGTGGCAGTAATTCACAAAACTGAGAGCGACAACTACGTTAATGCGCTTTGTTCATCGAGTCGGACATTTTGCGCATAACTTTTAGAGCCACAGTTAGCTCTTCGTCGCTGACACCTTCAAGCAGATCAGCACGCACATCGCCAGCAAGCTTCACCACCTGCTCTGCCAGAGACTTGCCTTCTTCAGTCATCACAATACGTTTGGCACGACGATCGCCTTCGACCGCCTGACGTTCGACAAAAGACTGACGTTCCAGACCGTCGATCAGGCGAACCATGGTCGCGTTCTCGATCTCGAGCACTTCCGCTAATTCTTTCTGATAAAGGCCTTCCTGCTCAATCAATGTGAGAAGGGTGCGCGCACGCGCCAGCGTCAGGCCGCGTTCTTTAACCCGAGCATCAAATAGTGTCCGCAGTCTACGATTGACCTTCGCCATGGCATCGATCATTTCCGCGCTGAGATCTGCTCTGCTCATAATGAAAGCCTTATATTAGTGACCTAACAATTAACTAATGAGATAAATGGCCAGCACACGGTTTTCAAGCGATCATACCAAACTCACGCAAGCGTGATGGTATAAGCACGGTCAGTCGCCCAGTTGACCGATAATTTCCCGCTCACAGTAGAGTTCAAAAAAGAAAAGCGGGCCGAAGCCCGCTTTCTTAAACATTCGCTTAGGGTAGCCGAAGCCTAACCTTTTCAGGCCGGAAGGACCGTACCCTGCAGCGTCATCAGCTGATGCAGGAAAATCTCTGCCTTCGTGCGATGTTCGTTCGTCGAAGCATCTTCGAGATGCTTGCGAGCAATTTCGATGCGCTTCTGAATATCAGCAGGATCGACGTCATCAACATGCGTGGCGGATTCCGCGAGAATGGTGCAGCCCTGCGGGGTAATGTCGGCAAAGCCGCCAAAAACCACATAGGCGTCAGACTTGCCGTCGCCCAGCTTCACCGAAACGACACCCGGCATGATCGTCGTCATCAGCGGCGAATGACCTGCGAGAGCCGTCAGGTAGCCTTCACTGCCCGGAATGACGACTTCCGTCACCTGTGCGGAAAGCAGGAGGCGTTCTGGCGACACGAGTTCGAATTGGAAAGCTTGAGCCATGGTTCTCACTTAAATTTCTAGAGCTTGATCCCGAATGCAAACCGGCTTTCGGAAAAGATCATACTCAAACAAATGAACAGGCATTTTCGGCGGGCTTGAGAGCCCGCCGAAAACTCAATTCATTAAGCGGCTTCAGCAGCCAGCTTCTTCGCCTTTTCGATCGCTTCTTCAATCGAGCCAACCATGTAGAAGGCTGGTTCTGGAAGATGATCATACTCACCTGCGCAAAGACCCTTGAAGCCCTTGATGGTGTCGGCGAGGTCAACCAGCTTGCCTGGCGAACCGGTGAACACTTCAGCAACGAAGAACGGCTGCGACAGGAAGCGTTCGATCTTACGAGCGCGCGCAACGGTCAGCTTATCTTCTTCCGACAGTTCGTCCATGCCGAGGATGGCGATGATGTCCTGAAGCGACTTGTAGCGCTGCAGGATCGACTGAACCTGACGGGCAACATTGTAGTGTTCTTCACCGACGATCATTGGATCGAGCATACGCGAGGTGGATTCCAGAGGATCCACAGCTGGGTAAATACCCTTTTCAGCGATCGAACGGTTGAGCGTGGTGGTCGCGTCCAAGTGAGCGAACGACGTTGCCGGTGCAGGGTCGGTCAAATCGTCGGCAGGAACGTAAATTGCCTGAACCGAAGTAATCGAACCCTTGGTCGTCGTGGTGATGCGTTCCTGCATCGCGCCCATGTCGGTTGCCAGCGTTGGCTGATAACCCACAGCGGAAGGAATACGGCCCAGAAGTGCCGAAAGTTCCGAACCAGCCTGCGTGAAGCGGAAGATGTTGTCCACGAAGAACAGAACGTCCTGGCCCTTGTCACGGAAGTTTTCAGCAACCGTCAGACCCGACAGAGCAACGCGAGCGCGCGCACCCGGAGGCTCGTTCATCTGACCGTAAACAAGTGCGGCCTTCGAGCCTTCACCGCCACCGAGCTTGTTAACGCCCGATTCGATCATTTCGTGGTAAAGGTCGTTACCTTCACGGGTACGTTCACCAACGCCTGCGAATACGGAGTAACCACCGTGCGCCTTAGCAACGTTGTTGATCAGTTCCATGATGAGAACGGTCTTGCCAACGCCCGCACCGCCGAACAGACCAATCTTACCACCCTTTGCGTAAGGAGCGAGAAGGTCAACAACCTTGATGCCCGTTACGAGGATTTCAGCTTCAGTCGACTGTTCGATGTACTCAGGAGCTTCCTGGTGAATCGCGCGACGTGCAGTGGTCTTGATCGGACCTGCTTCGTCAACTGGCTCACCAATAACGTTCATGATACGGCCAAGCGTTTCTTCGCCAACCGGAACCATGATCGGGTTGCCCGTGTCGCGTACTTCGTGACCACGGACGAGACCTTCGGTCGAGTCCATAGCAATCGTGCGAACGGTGTTTTCGCCCAGGTGCTGTGCAACTTCAAGAACCAGACGGTTGCCGAGGTTGTCGGTTTCCAGAGCGTTGAGGATCAGCGGGAGCTGACCGTCTTCGAACTGTACGTCGACAACAGCGCCGATGACCTGAGTGATCTTGCCTACTGCACCGGTCGTTGCTGCCTTAGGAGCTGCGTCAGCCTTAGCGGCGGCCGCCTTAGCTGGAGCAGTCTTGGCTGGAGCCTTCTTGGCTGGAGCCTTGGCCGCAGCTGGCTTCGCTTCGGCCGCGGCGGTAGTTTTCGGGGTCGCTGCTTTTGCCATCGATCCTTTTACCTTCCGATTAGAGCGCTTCCGCGCCCGAAATGATTTCGATCAGTTCCTTGGTGATCTGAGCCTGACGCTGACGGTTATACGTGATCGACAACTTGTTGATCATGTCACCGGCGTTACGCGTCGCATTGTCCATTGCGCTCATCTTCGCGCCCATTTCGCCCGCCACATTTTCCAGCAGAGCGCGGAAAATCTGGACCGAAATATTGCGCGGGATCAGCGTGCTCAGGATCGCCGCAGGATCAGGTTCGTACTCATAAATCGCATCGCCTGCAGTATCCGCCTGCTCAGCATTTCCAGCCGAAGCCGGAATGATCTGCTGTGCGGTCGGAATCTGTGCGATCACCGACTTGAACTCGGAATAGAACAGCGTGCAGACATCAAATGCGCCCTGTTCAAACAGTTCAATGATCTTGTGGCCGATCTGGTCGGCATGCACAAAAGCAAGCTGTTTGACTTCACGCAGATTGACATGGTCAATGATCAACGAAGCAAATTCACGACGCAGAATGTCTGCACCTTTTTTACCGATCGTCAGAATCTTGACTGTCTTGCCTTCAGCGAGGAGCTTGCGGGCATGATCACGCGCATAACGCGCAATCTGCGAGTTGAAACCGCCGCAAAGGCCACGTTCTGCAGTAGCGACGACGAGCAGATGCACGTCGTCCTTACCTGTACCAGCCATCAAAGCCGGTGCATCTTCACCGCTCACGTTCTGCGCGATGTTAGCGAGAACGGCGCCCATGCGCTGCGAATAAGGCCGTGCAGCCTCCGCAGCTTCCTGGGCACGGCGCAGCTTCGCCGCGGCGACCATCTGCATCGCCTTGGTGATTTTCTGCGTCGCCTTGACCGAGGCGATACGGTTTCTCAGATCCTTTAGTGAAGGCATCCGTTCATCCCGTCACAAAGTTCAAGCAAAAGACTTGGCGAACGCGTCGACCGCTGCCTTGAGCTTTGCTTTGATGTTGTCGGTGAGTGCCTTTTCGTCGCGGATCGCGTCGAGAACATCCTTGTGCTCGGTGCGCAGCGAAGAAAGAAGACCTGCTTCGAACTTGCCAACCTGGTTGACGGCGATCTTATCGAGATAGCCATTCACGCCAGCGTAAATCACGGCAACCTGTTCTTCCGTCTTGAGCGGCGAGAACTGTGGCTGCTTGAGAAGTTCGGTCAGGCGTGCACCGCGGTTAAGCAGACGCTGAGTCGAAGCATCAAGATCCGAACCGAACTGAGCAAATGCTGCCATTTCACGATACTGGGCGAGTTCACCCTTAATCGAACCGGCAACCTGCTTCATGGCCTTGATCTGAGCGGACGAACCAACGCGGGAAACCGACAGACCGACGTTAACAGCCGGACGGATACCCTGATAGAACAGGTTGGTTTCGAGGAAGATCTGGCCGTCGGTGATCGAGATCACGTTGGTCGGAATGAACGCGGAAACGTCGTTGCCCTGCGTTTCGATGACTGGCAGAGCCGTCAGCGAACCAGCACCGTTTTCGTCGTTGAGCTTTGCAGCGCGCTCAAGAAGACGCGAGTGCAGATAGAAAACGTCGCCTGGGTAAGCTTCACGGCCCGGAGGACGACGAAGCAGAAGCGACATCTGACGATAAGCAACAGCCTGCTTGGAAAGATCGTCATAGCCGATCAGAGCGTGCTGGCCATTGTCACGGAAATATTCGCCGATGGCGCAGCCTGCAAATGGTGCAAGGTACTGCATCGGAGCCGGATCGGAAGCGGTAGCCGCGATCACGACGGAATATTCGAGAGCGCCGCGTTCTTCGAGAACCTTAACGAACTGAGCAACAGTCGAACGCTTCTGGCCGATAGCAACGTAAACGCAATAAAGCTTTTCGCTGTCTGGGCCGTTGTCGTGGATTGGCTTCTGGTTAAGGAAGGTATCGAGAATGATAGCGGTCTTGCCAGTCTGACGGTCACCGATGACCAGCTCGCGCTGACCACGACCAACAGGGATCAGAGCGTCAACAGCCTTGAGGCCGGTCGACATTGGCTCATGAACCGACTTACGCGGAATGATGCCCGGTGCCTTGACGTCGACGCGGCGACGCTCAGTAGCAACGATTGGGCCCTTGCCGTCGATTGGATTGCCGAGAGCATCGACAACGCGGCCGAGCAGGCCTGGACCGACTGGAACGTCAACGATCGCGCCGGTACGCTTGACGACGTCGCCTTCCTTGATGTCACGGTCGGCACCGAAAATAACCACACCGACATTGTCGGTTTCAAGGTTAAGCGCCATGCCGCGAATACCACCAGGGAATTCGACCATTTCGCCAGCCTGAACATTGTCCAGACCGTAAACGCGGGCGATACCGTCGCCGACGGACAGAACCTGACCGACTTCGGAGACCTCAGCCTCCTTGCCGAAGTTCTTGATTTGCTCTTTCAGGATAGCGGAAATTTCCGCGGCGCGGATGTCCATCAGCCGACCTCTTTCAGTGCAAGCTTGAGAGAAGAAAGTTTAGTGCGAAGGGACGTGTCGATCTGACGCGAACCCATTTTGACGACAAGCCCGCCGAGGATCGAAGGATCTACGGTGACATTGATCGTCACGTCCTTGCCGGCCACGCTCTTCAGCGTTGCCTTCAATTCGTTCTGCTGAGCGCTCGTCAGCTCATGCGCAGAAATAACATCGGCGGAAACTTCGCCGCGATGTTCAGCTGCAATCTCACGGAAAGCGGCGATGATGCCCGGCAGCGCAAACAGGCGACGATTAGACGCCACGACGCGCAGGAAATTGCCGACCAGACCTTTGATGCCAGCCTTGTCAGCAATCGCGCCAATGGCGTGAAGCTGGTCTTCAGCATTGAAGACCGGGCTGGAAATCAGACGCTTCAGGTCTTCGCTTCCGCTCAGAAGCGCCTCGAAACGGCCAAGATCTTTTTCCACAGCAGCAACGGATTTTGCATCGAGCGCGAGCTCAAACAACGATCCGGCGTAACGCTGTGCGACACCTGAAATGAGCGAAGACGTTTCTGCCACGAACAACCTGCTCTCTACGTTGAAACCATCTTTTTGGGAGTTCAGCAGGACCAAAAGGCCCAAGCAGATGATTTTATTGAATGTTTCCGGGGAACCCCTGACGCGCGAGCGCGACAACACCGAAATGTGATTGCCGTCTAGCATAGACGAACCGGACTCGCAACACGCGAATCCCGCACTTTTGTGTAAGTTTTGCCGCAATTTTAGGTTAGAAAACTACTAACCAAGCCCACTAATGAAGCAGGATGCTTTTTAGCACGGCAACTTGGCCTCGACTCTCGCCTCCGCCCTGCCCTTAACTGGCTTCTCAGCTGACGAAACCAAAAGCGTAAAGCAAAGGTCCGGCGGCAAGCAAAAATTCGATGACCGCAGCAACAATGTTGTAAAAAGTTGCGCTTTTATCCGACATCATTGAAATGAAGCGGCCGAAGAGCGCAAATCCCCATACGGCACCCAGCACAACCCAGAGAAAAGGTTGTGCGAAGATGAGACAACCGAGCCCGACCCCAAGATAAGGACCGGCCAGAACAGCGCGGATGGAGCTATAAGCTTCCGGACGCGCGTTGATTGGCTGAAGACGCAGCAGCTTCATGGTGATGCCCGGCGCAAAAAGCATGATCAGTCCCGCTAGCGCCGTTACGACCGCAGCACTCCAGGCAAGCCACTCGCCGGTGGTCATGGGGAGATAAAATTCCATTGCGTTTCACCTCTTGGTTTCAAGCGCTATAGCGAAAAACCCGACGCTTTTCCATAGCTTTGGACGCTACAGGAAGCTCTGCGGATCAATATCCACCTGCACCCGGATAGAGCCACGCTCTTTGGGTGCAGCTGCAAGAAGCGCACGGATAAACCCTTGAATATCCGCTCTTTTCGTTCCGTGAGCCAGGATGCGGAACCGATGTCTGCCACGCACCAGTGCAAGCGGTGCCTCAGCTGGACCAAGCACCGAAACCTCAGAAGAATGAGGTGCTGCACGCCTTAACGCGCGCGCATGATTTTCAGCATCAGGCCGGTTGTCAGCGGATATAATTAGCGCGGCAAGTCGTCCGAATGGCGGCAGGGCACTTCGTTCGCGCTCCTCGATTTCCCGAGCATAAAACGCTTCCGAATCACCACTGACGATAGCTCGCATCACCGGATGGTCAGGCTGATAGGTCTGAAGCAGACCAAGGCTCTTGCGGCCCGTTCGGCCTGCGCGGCCTGTTACCTGATTGAGCAGCTGGAAAGTGCGTTCGGCTGCACGCGGATCACCATTGGCAAGCCCGAGATCGGCATCCACAACGCCCACAAGCGTCATGTTTGGGAAGTTATGCCCCTTGGCCACGAGCTGCGTGCCGATGACAATATCCGCCTCGCCCTTGGCAATGGCATCCAGTTCAAGCCGAAGGCGCTTAACGCCGCCCGCCATATCCGACGAAAGAACAATGATTCGCGCATCCGGGAAAGTTGCAGCCACTTCCTCGGCAATGCGTTCAACACCCGGTCCACAGGCAACCAGATGGTCAAGCGTACCGCATTCCGGGCAAGCTTCCGGCACTGGCTCATGATAGCCGCACTGATGGCACATCAACTGCCCACGAAAACGGTGCTCAACCAGCCAGCTTGAACATTGCGGGCACTGGAAACGGTGACCGCAAACACGGCAAAGCGTGAGCGGCGCGTAGCCCCGCCTGTTGAGAAACAGCAGCGCCTGTTCGCCGCGCTCAACAGTCTTACCCACAGCCTCGGTCAAGGCTGGCGACAAAAACCGTCCCGGCGGAGGCGGAGAGCGCCGCATATCAATAGTCTTCAGTGTCGGAAGTGCCGCTTCCGCGTAGCGACCATAGAGCTTGATTCGCTTGTAGCGCCCCTGATCGGCATTCACCTGACTTTCGATAGAAGGCGTTGCCGATGCCAATATCACTGGAAAACCGCCAATATGGCCACGCACGACCGCCATATCGCGCGCATTATAGAAGACGCGATCTTCCTGTTTGTAAGCCGGATCATGTTCTTCATCGACCACAATCAGGCCAAGCTCCTTGAACGGCAAAAACAATGCCGAACGAGCACCGGCGACCACACGCACGGTTCCCTCCGCAATCTGCCGCCAGACGCGCTCGCGTGTGCGCGGCGCAAGATCGGAGTGCCACTCGGCAGGCTTTGCCCCGAAGCGATCATGAAAGCGGTCGAGAAACTGTTGTGTCAGCGCAATTTCCGGCAAAAGAATCAGCACCTGCTTGCCCATCTCGAGCGCCTTGGCGACGGCCTCAAAATAGACTTCGGTTTTGCCGGAGCCGGTCACACCATCAAGCAGTGAAACTGAGAAAGAGTCTTCCTCAACCGATTCGGCCAACATTTCGGCAGCAGCCTGCTGATCCTCCGACAGTGTGGCCCGCGAATAATCCGTATCCGGCGCGGCAACGACAGCAGGCGGCGGAAGCATCACTTCCTCAAACACGCCCTGCGTTTTCAGACCATCCACAACGGTCAGCGAGACACCAGCGGCATGGGCCAACCCAGAGCGGGTCCACGCCAAACCGTCGCGTGCCAGTTCCATCACCCGGGCGCGGGCATCCGTCATGCGCTCCGGCTCGTGACCATTGTAACGAAGCCCCGGTACTTTCGGCTCAGGATCAAAGGCTGCGGGCGCGCGAAGCACCATGCGCGCCACCATTCCGGGCGGCGAAAGCGTATAATCGGCGGCCCAGCGCATGAAACGCAGCATCTGAGCATCCACAGGCGGGCAATCGAAAACTTCAGAAATTGCACGCAACTTCTTGGCGTCAACAGCATCGGTCGCGCCATCACAAACGATTCCCGCAACCTTGCGCGGCCCCAACGGCACGCGCACGATTGAACCGGGCTGGACATGCATTCCCTCCGGCACCATATAAGAATAAGGCCGCTCCGCGGGCATGGGTACAAGCACCGGCACCACACTCGGAGTGGGTTCCGCGAAAAGGCTCAAAATATCGTGCGAATCTTTCGACATGATTGCGTGACCTTGGCGTGGCTTTGCGCTAAAGAAAAGCCACCTTCCGGGAATTAAATGGATTTAGTTTCCCACAACACCCCGCGCTCATTATGGAGGAACGCTGTTATGAAGTTTTTCGTCGACACTGCGGACGTCAAGGAAATCCGCGAACTCAACGACCTCGGACTGGTCGATGGCGTGACCACCAACCCGTCGCTGATCCTCAAGTCTGGCCGCGATATTCTCGAAGTAACAAAAGAAATCTGCTCCTTCGTCAAGGGCCCGGTTTCGGCTGAAGTTGCTGGAACAGAATACGAGCAGATCATGAAGGAAGCTGCCGTCATTGCCAAGATCGCAGATAATATCTGCATCAAGCTGCCACTGACGCTCGATGGCCTCAAGGCTTGTAAGGCACTGACCTCCGATGGTCACAAGACCAACGTGACGCTCTGCTTCTCGGCCAATCAGGCTCTGCTCGCAGCAAAAGCAGGCGCGACCTTCGTATCGCCATTCATCGGCCGCATTGATGACATGGGCGTCAACGGCATGGAACTGATTGCTGAAATCCGTACCATTTTCGACAACTACGATTTCCGCACTGAAATCCTCGCCGCTTCGGTTCGTACCGTAAACCACGTCAAGGAAGCAGCTCTCATCGGCGCCGACGTCGTTACCGCGCCTCCGGCAACACTCAAGGCACTCGTCAAGCATCCGCTGACCGACAAGGGCCTCGAAACCTTCCTCGCCGACTGGGCGAAGACCGGTCAGAAAATTGCTTAATCAGTCTACTGATTAGAATGTAAAACGGCGGATCATTGATCCGCCGTTTTTGTTTATCCAAGTTCAGTTTCGCCGTCATGCTTGGCAACATGGATCGGCCTGCTGCCGCAATATTCCGTAATGGCTTCCGCGAGCCGGGCCGAATGCGTGACCACCCATATCTGACTGCGCTCGGAAGCTCGCGCGATCATCTTCGCAAGCGATGGAATCATGTCAGGATGCAGGCTGGCCTCCGGCTCGTTCAGAGCAATCAAGGGCGGCAGCCGATAGGACAGAAGTGCGCCTGCAAGCGCGAGCAGACGTATCTGCCCGTCAGATAGCTCGCCCGGCCGAAATACGCGTGGCGGAAAGGCCGGAAAATTAAGGCCAAAAGTTGCGGTTTCTTCCGGATACGGAATGACCAGCTTTGCACCTTCCAGCGCATCGGCAATCAGATGATCAAGATCGACTGTATCCTGACGGATATGGGCAAGCGTCGCAAAGACAGAAGCCAGATTGCTGCCGTCCTCATCGAGCATCGCAGCGGTTGCGGCAATTGATGGCTGACGCACCGGTGCATCGCGGTCGCTTCTGAAGCCGTGATAGAAGCGCCAGCCGCGCATTTGCGCGGCGAGATCACCGATCTCCGGATAATGCCCCGACTGTCCCAAGACGGAGAGACCGCTCTCCGATGTTAAAAGGCGGCTCGGGTGCTCGGTTCGCCGCCCCTCCCCGTCACGCGCAAAAACTGCTGGCCCCTTGCGGTCCATCAGGTCGACCGGACGTCGCCCGGTGTCAAGATTGAGCTGCTCTTCCTTGATCTGCGGCTCAAATGGAAAAGCACCCGATACCGGGGGCGGGAGTCCTGCTTCGACACGGTAAGACAGGCGCGAAGCGAGGCGTTCATCTTCAAACTCAGCCTCAAGGATGATTCGCGCTGGTTCGTGTTTGCGCCGGGTGCCGCTCCACATGGCAGATTGCATACCGCCTTCGCGCACGATCTCGGTTGAGAATGTGCCTTCTGCAGCAGCTTTCACGAGCTGCAGGGCGCGATAGAGATTGGATTTTCCAGCGCCGTTTTCACCGACAAAGACCGTGACCTGCCCCAGATCAAACCGGACAGACCGAAGCGAGCGATAGCCTTTTGCCGAAAATGAAACGAGCCGCATGATTTCCTCAGCCTAGATAAACGAAAGGCGGCACAAGATGCGCCGCCTTTTCAAACTCAAACAAGCTGACGCGCTCAGAGCTTCGACATCTGCATTGCAAGTGCGAGATAGATCTGCTCGGCCAGTTCTTCGGCTGCACGCTTGGTCGCATCACGCTGCGCACGCAGGTTGGCGAATTCCTGACGCGGACGGTCGAAAGATGCACCAGCGGTACGTGTGCCGGAGACAAGAGGCTTGCCATCCTTGTCACGCAATACGTAGCTCGACGTAGCCTTCACGATACCAGCGGATGGACGGCCGGTACGGTCGGTCTGATCGCCGATATCGACACTCACGGCATTCAGCGTATTTGCGCTGAGGCCAAGGCTGAGACGATAGCTCGGAGTCGCAGGTTCGCCAGCACCACCTCCCAAAAGGAAGATCAGGCGATTACGAACCTGTTGCTGGAACACATTGCCTGCCGGGTCGATGGCAATCGACGCGAGCTTGCTGCGCATATCGGGTGCAACACTGCCACCGATCGTGCCACCGGCACCACCTGACGAATAAAGCGGATGCACTGTACAGCCTGCAATCAGAACCGCTGCTCCAAGAGCAGCGATTGCGACACGAAAGGCCTTAAATGCTGAAATAAAGCGATCAGGCAACGACATTGACGATCCTTTGCGGAACCACGATGATCTTCTTCGGCGAGCCCCCTTCGAGCGCGGCCTTGACGAAGTCAAGTTCGAGCACCGCCTGCTGGATTGTAGCTTGATCAGCGTCGCGCGCGATTGTCAAATCCCCACGCTTCTTACCGTTGATCTGAACCGGCAGAACGATCTCGCTTTCCACGATCAGAGCCGCGTCGAACTTCGGCCATGCTGCGCGGGCGACCAGTGTTTCCTGACCGGCAATTTTGCCACCCAGTTCAATTGCACACTGTTCAGCCAGATGCGGCATCATTGGTGCAAGCATCATAACCAGCATTTCGGTCGCTTCACGCAATGCAGCTTTCAGCTCGTCGTCAGCCTTACCAGCTGCAACCTGCTGCAGTGGCGCTGCAAGCGTGTTGACCAGCTCGTAAAGACGGGCAACGGCACGGTTGAAGGCGAGCTTTTCGATGTCGTCACCAACAGCCTGTACAGTCTTATGCGCAGCCTTTGATACGGTGAGCGCATCGCCCTGCGTGCCAGCCTTTGGCGCTATATCCTTCAAGCCAGCAGCGGCTTCCGAAACCAGACGCCAGACGCGCTGTACGAAACGATGCGCGCCTTCGGCACCGGCTTCCGTCCAGATGACGTCGCGTTCCGGCGGGCTGTCTGACAGCATGAACCAGCGCGCAGTATCGGCGCCGTAAGACGAGATAATGTCGTCAGGATCGACCACATTCTTCTTCGACTTCGACATTTTTTCAATCGAACCGATTTCGACCGGCGCTCCACCTTCGATGAGCGTTGCGACGCGCTTGCCGTCAACGTCTTCGATGCGGATATCGGCAGGCGCAACCCACTGACCATCGGCCTTATAGGTTTCATGCACCACCATGCCCTGCGTAAACAGGCCCTTGAATGGCTCATCGATACCGACATGACCTGCCACTTTCATGGCGCGGGTAAAGAAGCGCGAATAGAGCAGATGCAGGATCGCGTGCTCAACACCACCGATATACTGATCGACAGGCAACCAGCGATCGGCAATCGCACGATCTGTCGGCTCGTTTTCCCACGGCGCGGTGAAGCGCGTGTAATACCAGGACGAATCGACGAACGTATCCATCGTGTCCGTTTCGCGACGAGCTTCGCCACCGCATTTCGGGCACTTCACATGACGCCAAGTCGCATGACGGTCGAGCGGATTGCCCGGGCGGTCAAACTCGACATCATCCGGCAGCTTGACTGGAAGATCGGCACGCGGCACCGGATTGACGCCACAGCTTTCGCAATGGATCATCGGGATCGGGCAGCCCCAGTAACGCTGACGCGAAATACCCCAGTCACGGAGACGGAACTGAACTTTGCGTTCAGCCTGCGGGCGGCCATCGAGCTCGGTCTTTTCCAGACGCTCCGCCACTTCGGCAAAAGCTGCTTCAGGCGTCATGCCATCGAGGAAGCGCGAATTGATCATCACGCCATCGTCGGTATAGGCCGTTTCGCCCACACTGAAGCTTGCAGCGTCCTCGCCCTTCGGCAGGACAACCGGCGTCACTTTCAGCGAATATTTATTGGCAAAATCCAGATCGCGCTGATCATGTGCAGGACAGCCGAAGACAGCGCCCGTGCCATATTCCATCAACACGAAATTGGCGACATAGAGCGGCAGTTCCCAATTCTCATCAAACGGGTGCTTGACCTTGATGCCGGTATCGAAGCCCTTCTTTTCAGCGGTTTCAAGCGCTGCGAGCGACGTGCCATGCTGATGGCACTCATCGATGAAGCCGGTGAGCGAGGCATTGTTTTCTGCAAGCTTCTTCGCCAGTGGGTGATCGGCAGAGATCGCCACGAAAGCCGCACCGAACAGTGTGTCCGGACGGGTCGTGTAAACTTCAACTTCTGAGAAGCCAGCAGGTGCGGTCGACGCATTCAGCGCAAAACGAACCTGCAGGCCTTCCGACTTGCCGATCCAGTTCTTCTGCATGACGCGGACTTTTTCCGGCCACTGGTCAAGCGTGTCGAGACCGGCCAGCAGATCTTCGCTGAAATCGGTGATTTTGAAGAACCACTGTGTCAGCTCGCGCTGTTCGACCAGCGCACCAGAGCGCCAGCCGCGACCATCCACCACCTGCTCATTGGCAAGCACCGTGTTGTCGACCGGGTCCCAGTTGACCTTGGACGTCTTACGCGTCACCAGACCTTTTTCAAACAGATCGATGAACAGCATCTGCTGACGATGGTAATATTCGACATCGCAGGTCGCAAATTCACGCGACCAGTCGAGTGACAGGCCCATGGATTTCAGCTGACGCTTCATCGTGTCGATGTTCTGGTAGGTCCATTCCTTCGGATGCACCTTGTTCTGCATCGCCGCGTTTTCCGCAGGCATACCGAACGCATCCCAGCCCATCGGATGAAGCACGTTGAAACCCTTGGCGCGCTTGTAACGGGCAACAACGTCACCCATCGCATAGTTGCGCACATGGCCCATGTGAATGCGCCCTGATGGATAAGGGAACATTTCTAGGACGTAGTACTTCTCGCGGGGATCGCTGTTGTCGGTTTCGAAAGTCTGGTTTTCTTCCCAGATTTTCTGCCAATGAGCTTCCGCCACACGCGGATTATAACGTTCGGATGCCATGAGCGTATTTACTCGTACGAAGGTGATGCAATAAGGAGAGTCGATATTTAATGGCGACCTTCACCACGTATTGGCGAGAGCGTCAACCTTTTGCGGACTTAAAAGCCTGAAAGCGAGAATTCCATGTCAGATATTGGGTCAGATATTGGTGCGAACCTGAACACGGTCAAGACCGCGATTGCCAATGCAGAAAAAGAAGCGCTGCGCAAAAAGGGCTCCGTAACACTGGTGGCGGTTTCAAAAACCTTCGAAGCCGATGAAATTCGCCCGGCACTTGATCTCGGCCAACGGATCTTTGGTGAAAACCGCGTTCAGGAAGCTCTAGCCAAGTGGCCCGGCTTACGTGAAGCCTATTCGGGCATCGAGCTGCATCTGATCGGACCGCTGCAATCCAACAAGGCAGCAGACGCCGTGGCCCTCTTCGACGTGATCGAAACCGTCGACCGCGAAAAGATCGCCGCCGCCTTAGCCGTCGAGATCAAAAAGCAGGGCAAAAGCCCGAAGCTCTATGTACAGGTCAATACCGGCCTTGAAGAACAAAAGGCTGGCATCCCGCCAAAAGAAGCAGTCAGCTTTGTCGAACGCTGCCGCACCGAACATGGCCTATCCATCGAAGGCCTGATGTGCATCCCGCCTGCAGATGAAAATCCGGGGCCGCATTTTGCACTTCTTGAAAAGCTTGCCCGCGCCGCAGGCGTTGAAAAGCTCTCCATGGGCATGTCGGGTGATTATGAAACCGCTATCGGTTTCGGCGCAACTTCAGTGCGCGTGGGGTCGGCGATTTTCGGCAGCAGAAGCTATTCGCCTTCTGCTTGAGGCCGTGGAGGCTGCCGGTGCGCACGCACCTTCTCAATAAGTTTGGTGTAAATCCAGGCCAGAATGATTGCGACCACGCACCCGAGCGCTATCTCGATGAGCCGCGATAGTGCGAGCAGAAGCTCTTCATTGCGCGTTTGAGCAAAGCGTCCCGCATCCATCACAATTACCACGGTTGCGGGCGCCAGACGCCAATTGACCGGATAACGGTCGATCATCAGGATCACGAAGACGGTTAATGCTGCTCCAAACAGACTGGCAATCGGCGAATATCCCACGAGCCAGATCGTGATCATACCGATCATGCATCCCACTGCCGTATTGATGGCGCGTGCTTGCGAAAGCGCAAGCGTGGTGCGGACATCGGGATCGGAAATGATGAGAACGGTAATCACCGCCCATATCGGATGCTCAATCCCCGCCCATTGCAATCCAAACCAGCAGATCAGACAGCCAAGCAATGTCTTGGAGGCGTAGAGCAGCGCTTTTTCCGGGTGAGAAAGATGCACAAACGCCATTTGATGAGCCTTAATCCTCGCTGAAATCAGACCATGATGCCAATCATAGAGGAGCTTCGGTCAATGCAAAAGCATCTCTCCCTGCAAATGTTTCCAGTCAGACGGACCAAGCAGCTTGCAGTGAACATAGACCACTGAATGCAGCGGACCGTCGATCTTCTCCTTCCAGAACTCTATGAAGTGGTGCAGCACGGGGAAATCTGGCGCGATATCATAATCCTGCCAGACAAAGAGCTGCAGCAGATGCGGATGATCAGGCATGTGGTAGAAAAGCTTTGCCGTTGTCAGACCGTAACCGGCAAGCTGGAGCTCAAAAGCCGACTTCGCACCGAGGGCGGGCTTTGAATTAAAAGCGGATGTCGTCATAGCGATTTCCCCTTTTTATAGGGAGCCTATTGTGAACATTGAGAGGCTCCGACAATAATTATACTCGTCAAAAATAGTTTTTAAATAGTAAAAACAATATGTTAGCACCATATCAAGATGAGTGCTGCCACGTTGATCATATTTTTGTGCTGCGTCACTCTGGACCATAGTCGATCCCAATGTCTAATTTACGTTTAGCCAGACGGAATGTAGATGAGTCTGGCGATAGCTTCGCCCCGATGCGAGCTATCGATTACGGCGGGAGGATCGCCGTACAGCAAGGAGGATGACATGTCGGAAAAGCTTTACCCTGTTCTGCCGGGGGCAAAGAAGAACGCGCTCATAGATAACGAGAAGTATCTCGAATGGTACAATGAGAGCGTGACCGACCCGGATGGATTCTGGGCCAAGCACGGCCGACGGATTGATTGGTTCAAACCCTTCACCAAAGTCAAGAACACCGATTTCAATGGCGATGTTTCGATCAAGTGGTATGAGGATGGCGTAACTAACGTCTCCTACAACTGTATCGACCGTCATCTGAAAAGCCGTGGCGATAAGGTTGCGATCATCTGGGAAGGTGACAATCCTTATATCGACAAGAAGATCACCTATCGCGAGCTGCATGAAAATGTCTGCCGCCTTGCCAATGTGCTGAAGAAGCATGGCGTCAAGAAGGGTGATCGCGTCACCATCTATCTGCCGATGATCCCGGAAGCAGCTTACGCAATGCTCGCCTGCGCCCGTATTGGTGCGGTGCATTCCGTCGTCTTTGCTGGCTTTTCGCCGGAAGCACTGGCCGGTCGTATCGTTGACTGTGAATCCACTTTCGTCATCACGGCGGATGAAGGCGTGCGCGGCGGCAGGCCGGTTCCACTGAAAGAAAACACCGATACCGCTATCGACATCGCTGCCAAGCAATATGTGATGGTCAACAAGGTCCTGACTGTGCGCCGTACCGGCGGCAAGGTCAGCTGGGGACCGGGCCGCGATCTCTGGTATCATCAGGAAGTCGCAAGCGTCGAACCGACCTGCGAACCGGAACCAATGAACGCGGAAGATCCGCTGTTCATCCTCTACACTTCCGGCTCCACCGGCAAGCCAAAGGGTGTGCTGCACACCACCGGCGGCTATCTTGTCTACGCTTCGATGACCCATCAATATGTCTTCGACTATCATGATGGCGACATCTACTGGTGTACCGCGGATGTGGGCTGGGTCACAGGCCATTCCTATATCGTCTACGGACCGCTGGCTAACGGCGCCACCACACTGATGTTTGAAGGTGTGCCAAACTTCCCTGATCAGGGTCGTTTCTGGGAAGTGGTGGACAAGCACCACGTCAACATCTTCTACACCGCACCAACGGCGATCCGCGCACTGATGGGCGCTGGCGACGAATTCGTCACCCGCTCATCGCGTTCAACGCTGCGCCTTCTCGGCTCGGTCGGCGAACCGATCAACCCGGAAGCTTGGGAATGGTATTACAACGTGGTCGGCGATCAGCATTCGCCAATCGTTGATACATGGTGGCAGACGGAAACTGGCGGTATACTGATCACGCCATTACCGGGCGCAACGGACCTCAAGCCGGGTTCTGCGACGCGTCCTTTCTTTGGCGTAAAGCCGCAGCTGGTGGACAATGAAGGCGCGATTGTCGAAGGTGCGACCGACGGCAATCTCTGCATCATCGATAGCTGGCCGGGCCAGATGCGTACCCTTTACGGCGATCACAAGCGCTTCATCGAAGCCTACTTCTCGACCTATAAGGGCAAGTATTTCACCGGCGACGGCTGCCGCCGTGATGAAGACGGTTACTACTGGATCACAGGCCGCGTCGATGACGTGCTCAATATTTCCGGCCATCGTCTTGGCACAGCGGAAATCGAGTCGGCACTCGTCTCGCATCACTCGGTTTCGGAAGCCGCTGTTGTCGGCTACCCGCACCCGATCAAGGGCCAGGGCATCTATTGCTATGTCACACTGATGACCGGCGAAGCCGTGCAGGACGAAGACGCTCTGCGCAAAGAGCTGGTAAGCCATGTACGTAAGGAAATCGGCCCGATTGCAACGCCGGACAAGATCCAGTTCTCGCCGGGCCTGCCAAAGACCCGCTCGGGCAAGATCATGCGCCGTATTCTGCGCAAGATTGCTGAAGACGAGTTCGGCTCACTGGGCGATACGTCGACACTCGCCGATCCGGGCGTCGTGGACGATCTGATCGAAAACCGCCAGAACAAGAAATAATAAAAAGCCCCGGGAAACCGGGGCTTTTTCTTTATTAACGGAGCCTGTAAATGCGCCCTAGTTTGATGAGATTTTCGTTCCTGCATGCCGAAAATCGTGATCTTCGAGAACCGGAGCGGAGTGTACTTTTGGGTACATGAGCACCGGAAGCGCAAAAGAACGCGATTTGCAGGCCGCAGAAACGGAAATATCCCAAACTTAGAAGTCGATGGTCCGCCCTTTAATCTCCCAGTCGCCAAAGCGCGCTGGATCTTTGCCGCCGCGACCGCCAATTTCACGCGGTAGCTTTTCGGCATTCTCACTCGCGCGGCGCTCTTCCGCTTCTTTCAGCGCGCGCTGGGCTGCCGGTGGCAAATCTTCAAACTTGCGTGGTTCGGCATTATCGTCGTTGGCGGGTTCGTTGAACTTATCGGTCATCTGTTTGCGATCCGTTATTAGAGCCCATTATTGAAGATCAGGCATTTCATACCCATCATATAGTTAAACCTGACGGGGAAGCAAAACCCCGATTAAGTAAACTGTTGCTGAACCGGAGACCTATACGCATGAATATGACGAAAACTGCCATGCTGATTGCTCTCATGACAGTCATGTTCATGAGCATCGGCTATTTGCTGGGCGGCGGCGGCGGCATGATGATCGCGCTGGTGATCGCTGTTGCGATGAACCTGTTTGGTTACTGGAATTCCGACAAGATGGTGCTGCGCATGTACAATGCGCAGGAAGTCGATGAGCGTTCCGGCTCCGATTATTATCGTATGGTCAGGGGGCTTGCTGCCAATGCGGGCCTGCCGATGCCGAAGGTTTATATCATCCACGAAGACCAGCCCAATGCCTTTGCAACGGGCCGAAACCCGGAAAATGCTGCCGTCGCAGCCACGACCGGCCTTCTCAATCGCCTGACACCGGAAGAAGTTGCGGGCGTGATGGCACATGAGCTGGCGCATGTTCAAAACCGCGATACGCTGACCATGACAATCGTAGCCACACTTGCCGGTGCCATTTCCATGCTCGGCAATTTTGCATTTTTCCTCGGCGGAAACCGCGAAAACGGTAATGGGATTATCGGCGTCATCGGTACAATTCTTGCAATGATCGTGGCTCCTTTTGCGGCGATGATCGTGCAGATGGCGGTGAGCCGTACCCGCGAATATGCTGCCGACCGTCGCGGTGCTGAAATCTGCGGCAACCCGCTCTGGCTCTCATCCGCCCTTGGCAAGATCGCCCGCGGCGCCAAGTCTGTTGTCAATGAGGAAGCCGAGCACAACCCGGCAACTGCCCATATGTTTATCATCAACCCGCTGAGCGGACGTGGTGCAGACAACCTGTTTTCGACACATCCGGACACGGATAATCGTATTCAGGCGCTGGAGCAGATGGCTGCAGAAATGGGTATTCGTTCAGCCGGAATGACGCAGCGCAACACAGCCCCTGCACAAAACAGTGGTCCTTGGGGACAAACTAGTGGTAATGCAGACAAAAATAACAGTGGTGGTTCCGGTTCCAATTCTGGCTACCGAGGCCCGTGGTCGTAGAAACGCATCCCAAGCGTTAGATAAAGTAGAACAGCGTGAACGATAAGAAGCCTGCGCCAAAGCGTGGAAATAACAAGCAGCAGACACATGACTACGTCGCAGATCGTGCCGAACAGCAACGGCCCGGTCTTGCCGCACGTCTCACTGCGGCCCGCCTGCTTGGTGCAGTGATTGAAAAGAACACATCGCTCGACGGTCTGACCGATAACAGCCATGGCCATCCGCAGTATCTGGCACTTGAGCCACGCGACCGTTCGCTCGTTCGCGCTATTTTGGGCTCGGCGCTACGCAATCGCGGTAGCATTGATCGAGCAATCAACAAGCGTCTCGACCGCCCATTGCCAGAAAACGCGCATGCGCTCAAACACCTGTTGCATGTAGCCGTCGCGCAGATTTTCTATCTCAACCTGCCCGATCACTCTGCCGTTGACCTGGCCGTTGAAGCGGCGAATTATGACCCGCGTAATCGTAAATATGCAGGTCTGGTGAACGCTCTTCTGCGCCGTCTGTCGCGCAACAAAGAGCGTGCACTCGAGCACACATTGCAGCCTGAAAAAAATGTGCCGGAATGGTTTTCAAGAAGCCTTACCGATTCCTATGGCCCGAAAAAAACCGAAGCTATTTTGACCATGCATGGTTACGAGCCACCAATCGATTTCACCGTTAAGAGTGATCCGAAGGAATGGGCAGAGAAACTCGGCGGTGTAGCCTTGCCTAACGGTTCTGTCCGTCTTGAAACGGTTGCGGGCAACCTCACCGACCTGCCCGGTTTTGCCGAGGGTGATTGGTGGGTACAGGATGCCGCCGCAAGCCTGCCAGCGCGCCTGATGGGCGACATCAAGGGCAAGCGCGTAGCCGATCTTTGTGCAGCACCCGGCGGCAAGACAGCACAGCTTGTACTTCAGGGCGCCGATGTGACAGCGCTTGATATGTCCGAAAACCGCCTCAAGCGTCTTGACGGCAATCTGGAACGTTTGGGCCTTAAAGCCCGCACGGTTGCTAGCAATATGATGGATTTTAAGCCGGATACGTTGTTTGATGCCGTACTGCTGGATGCGCCCTGCTCATCCACCGGCACCGTGCGCCGTCACCCGGATGTGCCATGGACCAAGACACCGCAGGACATTAAGAAGCTTGCGACCCTTCAGGCCAAAATGCTTGATAAGGCCATCACGCTTGTGAAACCCGGCGGCACAGTATTGTTCTCCAATTGCTCGCTGCATCCGCAGGAGGGCGAGGACATGGCCCGTAATGCGCTCAAAAATCCGGCCATTGAAGCCTATCCGATTACGCTTGAAGAATGCCCCGGCCTTGAAGGTTTGATCACCAAAGAAGGCTTCCTGCGGTCGACCCCTGCCGATCTGCCTGCTGAAAATTTTGATGGCAATCCGAATATGGCAGGCATGGACGGCTTTTTCGCCGCCCGTTTCAGACGCAAAGCCTGATTAGTTAGCAACTGCTGATTAAAATCGATGAATTTGGCATAATGGGTGCCCTGCGCCCATTATGGTTAACACTCGATTCACCATTATCGACGATTCTAAGAATGCATGATTCCGAAATCTGGAAACCAGCATTTCGATACATCATGCCATGAAAGGACGGACCTGCCTTTATCGGGTCCATTGCGAATGAATTTTAATACGGAGAACGAGAGGGTGGCAGTCGCGTTGAGCGAAACCCCGCATCTTTGGGGACTGGCCGTTGCACAGGCTTGGCGCAGGTTCAGCCGCCGTCTGCGCATGGGTCCGCTTTTTCGCTGGCGTTTCACCGGCTTCACACCCGAGCGCATCCTCATCGCACCTCCTGATCTTCGCGTTGCCGACCCGCAGCTGGCGCAGGAATTCTATCACGGCCGTTTCGCACTGGCCGGTCGCCTCGTCGAAACCGGCGGCATGTCGCCCTTTGCAGTAGAGCCGCCTAGTCCTGAATGGGAAGCAGCCCTTCAGGGCTTTGGCTGGCTGCGTCACTTGAAAAGCGCCAATAGCGAACTTGCCACCGCCAATGCGCGTGCGCTCGTTGATGACTGGATGCGCCTTTATGGCAAACGCATCGGTGGCCTTGCCTGGTCGCCGGAAGTAACGGCGCAGCGCATCATCGCCTGGCTGCAGCATTCCAACCTCATTCTCTCTGGCGCAGAGCTGCCTGCCTACCGCAAATTCATGCGTTCGCTTGCCATGCAGGTGCGTTACCTCCGCACGGTCGCCTCCGCCATGGATGACGGCGAAGAACGTCTGCGTGCGCGCATTGCGCTTGCCTTTGCAGCACTCGCCTTGCCGGTTTCGCCGCCGACCGCGCGCGCCGCCCGTCGCAATCTCGAATATGAGCTGAAGCGCCAGATCCTGCCTGATGGCGGACATATCTCGCGCAACCCGGTTACGATCCTTGAACTGCTGGCCGATCTTCTGCCGCTGCGTCAGACCTATGCCAATGGCACGGAATCCCCGCCCAAGGCATTGATCGAAGCTGTCGAGCGCATGTTGCCGGCACTGCGTTTCTTCCGGCACCAGGATGGCAGCCTAGCGCTTTTCAATGGTGTTGGACCAACACTGTCCGAGCGCATCATTTCTGTTTTGCGTCACGATGAAACCGCAGGTTCACCGCTGACCCACGCGCCTTATTCGGGCTATGAACGCCTGTCGATGGGTGCGACGACCATTATCGCCGATACCGGCCTTCCGCCGCCTGTAACGGCATCGCGCGATGCCCATGCGGGCTGTCTCGCCTTTGAAATGTCTTCGGGCCGTCAACGCTATATCGTCAATTCCGGTGTCGACCGTTACGGCCCACCGGAATTTCGTCCGTTGGGTCGCTCGACGGCTGCGCACTCGACTGCCACCATCAATGACACATCATCCTGCCGTTTCAGCCTGAATGCAGGCCTCTCCAACATGATCGGCACGCCGATTATTGCAGGCCCGACAAAAGTTCAGCGCGACCGCGTGGAAGACCTTGGACGTCAAGGCTTTGTCGCAAGCCATGATGGCTATGCCCGCCTTTTCGGTATTTACCACGAGCGCCGCGTTGTGCTCTCGCATAATGGCAGCGTCATTCAGGGTGCCGACCGTTTCTATCGTGGCGATGCCAAGGCTTTGAAAGCCAATGGTCGCGACAATGTCGCCGTGCGCTTTCATATCCACCCATCGGTGGATATCTCGTTTGATGAAAACGGCCTGATTATCCTCAGTGCCCCACATGACGACACATGGGCCTTTTCCTGTTTCGAAGTTGCTCCGCAATTGGAAGACAGCATCTTCTTTGCAGGCTTCCGCGGACTTGTGACATCAAAGCAAATCGTCCTGTCCTTCCCGGCTTCTGAACTGCCGGAAGTGAACTGGCAATTCAGCCGCGTTGCGATTGGAAGTTACGCCTAATCAACAAAGCCCCGATTGCTGGCTTTTAGGGTATGATTCGTGTCTCAGCTGTGCTAACTCGCCATCGTCCCACCCTTCCTGAACGCAAAACGCTTCAGCAACGAAGAGACCGTTTCCTATGGCTGTCAGCTCCAAGCATATTCCCGCTCCCGATCTTCATCGGGTGCGCCGCGCCCTCCTTTCCGTGTCCGACAAGACCGGCCTCATCGATTTCGCCAAGGCACTTCATGCCCATGGCGTTGAAATCCTCTCGACCGGCGGCACCGCCAAGTCGATTGCCGCAGAAGGCATTCCTGTAAAGGACGTTTCGGAAGTCACCGGCTTCCCGGAAATCATGGACGGACGCGTAAAGACGCTGCACCCATCGGTTCACGGCGGCCTGCTTGCAGTGCGCAACGACCCTGAACATGTTGCTGCAATGGAAGCCCACGGCATTGGCGGCATCGATCTGGCCGTCATCAATCTGTACCCATTTGAAGAAGTCCGCTTCAAGGGCGGCGACTACGACACCACTGTTGAAAATATTGACATTGGTGGCCCGGCCATGATCCGCGCTTCGGCAAAGAACCATGCCTATGTCGCAACCGTTGTCGATCCGGCTGATTATGCAGACGTTGTAGCCGAGCTCGAAAAGAACGAAGGCTCGCTGCCGATTTCTTTCCGCAAAAAGCTCGCAGCCAAAGCGTTCTCACGTACTGCCGCTTATGATGCAGCCATTTCAAACTGGTTTGCCGAAGCAATCAGTGAGGAAACCCCGACCTATCGCTCGGTTGCGGGCAAGCTACACTCTGTCATGCGCTATGGTGAAAACCCGCATCAGACGGCTGGTTTTTATCTGACCGGCGAACAGCGTCCGGGTGTGGCCACAGCAACGCAGCTTCAGGGCAAGCAGCTTTCCTATAACAACATCAACGACACCGATGCAGCTTTTGAGCTCGTAGCTGAGTTTGACCCAGCCCGCACCGCAGCCGTTGCCATCATCAAGCACGCCAATCCTTGCGGTGTCGCCGAAGCTGCAACTATCACCGAAGCTTATCTCAAGGCACTGGCCTGCGATCCTGTTTCGGCCTTTGGCGGTATTGTTGCGCTCAACAAGACACTTGATGAAGCCGCCGCTGAAGAAATCGTCAAAATCTTCACCGAAGTCATCATCGCGCCCGACGCCACTGAAGGCGCACAGGCCATCGTTGCAGCCAAGAAAAACCTGCGTCTGCTGGTAACGGGCGGTCTGCCTGATCCGCGCGCCAAGGGCATTGCAGCGAAAACCGTTGCAGGCGGCCTGCTGGTCCAGTCGCGCGACAACGGCGTTGTCGATGATCTTGACCTTAAAGTTGTCACCAAGCGCGCTCCAAGCGAAGCCGAACTCAACGATATGAAGTTCGCTTTCCGCGTTGGTAAGCATGTGAAGTCGAACGCAATCGTCTACGTCAAGGATGGCGCAACGGTTGGCATCGGCGCAGGCCAGATGAGCCGCGTCGACTCGGCCCGTATCGCAGCGCGTAAGGCAGAAGATGCAGCAGAAGCTGCCGGTCTTGCCGAGCCGCTGACCAAGGGCTGTGTTGTAGCGTCCGACGCGTTTTTCCCGTTTGCTGACGGTCTGCTGTCCGCTGTTCAGGCAGGCGCCACGGCGGTTATCCAGCCGGGCGGCTCGATGCGTGACGATGAAGTCATTGCTGCAGCTGACGAGCATGGCATTGCCATGGTGATGACCGGAATGCGTCACTTCCGTCACTAGAGCGCCGTGCGCCCTTCCGGGCGCACAAAGGTCGCTCTAATACAGCAATCTATATTGAACCCGAAAGCCCCGGCAACACTATGTTGCCGGGGCTTTTTCTTTGAGAACTTCATAAATAGGATGGATTTTCGCAAACGAAATTGTACCCTATTAATTAGCCTGCAAATCTTATCAAAGAGGCGGGATAATCGCTCTAAAATACCCCTATTGCTTTCGTTTGATATTCATATTATTTCGATTAAGTTCATTTAACGCATAAATGAAATAAAGGATGTCAGCGAAAAAGCATTGGGAGTGCTGCAATACGGGCCTGAATTATGTTGAAGTGGCCACCTGCTCAAAAAGAGCAAAGTGGTTTTTGGAGAGACGCATATATTCATTCGAGATTAGCGAAAATGGGTTGCAACGGACATACATATTCGCATCCTGACAAGATCTCTGCCATTCGAGCGGGAGGAGCATAGTAAATGACACAGTTCGTCGGTTCCATCGATCAGGGAACCACCAGTTCACGTTTTATCATTTTTGACCGGAACGGCGATATTGTCGCCATGGATCAGCGCGAACACGAGCAGATCTATCCCAAGGCTGGCTGGGTTGAGCACAATGCCAATGAAATCTGGCGCAACACACAGCATGTTATCGGCGAAACACTGAAGAAAGCGAAGCTCAAGGCTTCCGATATTGCATCCGTCGGCATCACCAATCAGCGCGAAACAACGCTGCTGTGGGACAGGAAGACCGGCGCACCGCTTTACAATGCCATTGTCTGGATGGACACACGCACGGACGAGCTGGTCGATCATTTTGTCAAAGATGGTGGCGCAGATCGCCTGCGCGATAAGACCGGACTGCCGATTTCGACTTACTTCTCGGGCCTTAAACTGCGCTGGATACTCGATAATGTTCCCGGTGCGCGCGAAAAGGCCGAAGCAGGCGATGCGCTGTTCGGCACGATGGATAGCTGGCTTGTCTGGAATCTCACCGGCGGCGCAAAAGGCGGCATTCATATCACCGATGTAACCAACGCGTCACGCACGCAGTTGATGGATTTGTCTACGCTCAAATGGGACGAGGAAATCTTGCAGCTGTTCGGTATTCCCGCAGCTTGCCTGCCGGAAATTCGTTCTTCCAGCGAAGTCTATGGCGAGATTACCCTGCCCGCGCTTGTCAGTGTGAAGCTTGCAGGCATTCTGGGCGATCAGCAGGCAGCCCTTTTCGGTCAGGCCTGCCTTGAACCGGGCGAAGCCAAGAACACCTATGGCACCGGCTGCTTCATGCTGATGAATACTGGCGAGAAGCTGGTTCCATCTACCTATGGGCTTCTAACGACTGTTGCCTATCAGCTTGATGAGCAAAAGCCGGTCTATGCGCTGGAAGGCTCGATTGCCATCACCGGCGCACTGGTGCAATGGCTGCGCGATAATCTTGGCATTATCAAAACCAGCGCTGACATTGAAACACTGGCGCGCACGGTCGAAGACAATGGCGATGTCTATTTCGTCCCGGCCTTCTCCGGCCTTTACGCACCACATTGGGAAGATTCCGCACGCGGCGTCATTGCTGGTCTGACGCGCTTTGCCAATAAAGGTCACATTGCCCGCGCCGCCCTTGAAGCAAGCGCCTATCAGGTGCGCGAAGTGCTGGAAGCAATGGTCAAGGATTCAGGTGTAGAGATTACTGAACTGCGTGCAGATGGTGGCATGACCATCAACGAGCTGCTCATGCAGTTCCAGTCCGACATTCTGAATGTTCCGGTCGTGCGTCCGAAGATCATCGAAACCACAGCCCTTGGTGCAGCTTATGCGGCTGGACTTGCCGTGGGCTATTGGAAGTCGACAAACGACATTATTGAGAACTGGCAGGTCGGCCAGCGCTGGCATCCAAAGATGACGGCAAAGGAATGCACCAGTCTGTTCAACGCGTGGGAAAAGGCCGTGCAGCGGTCTCTCAACTGGGTCGATTGAAGCTAAGGCTCTCGTAACAGACCGAACTTGAAAACGATCAATGATTATCGACAGCCGGTAAGCACATCCGCTCACCGGGCGGCTTTTTAGTACCTAAATTATTCTCTCGGAGTAGATGATGAGTAATGGTTTTATCGGTGAATTTCTCGGCACGATGGTGCTTATCCTTTTGGGCGATGGCGTGGTTGCAAACGTGCTTCTTGCAAAATCCAAAGGCCAGAATTCCGGCTGGATCGTCATTACCGCAGGCTGGGGCTTTGCGGTTCTCTGTGGTGTGATGGTTGCCGTTGCGGCTGGGAGTGCGGGTCATTTGAACCCCGCCGTGACGCTTGCTTTTTATGCGGCCGGTACTTTTCCGGCGGCTGAAGTAGCACCCTATATTGCCGCTCAGATGCTTGGTGCTTTCGCAGGTGCGGTGCTTGTCTATCTCGCCTACCTGCCTCACTGGAAGCCAACGGAAGACAAAGGCCTCAAGCTCGGCGTCTTCTGCACCGGGCCTGCCATCCGCAACATACCAGCCAATTGCCTGACGGAAATAATCGGCACATTTGTTCTGGTCTTTGTGGTCATTGCCATCGGTGCAAAGGCTGTTGGTGCAACAGGCGTCCTTGGACCACTGATGGTCGGCCTGCTTGTCTGGGCGCTTGGTGTTTCACTGGGCGGTCCAACCGGCTATGCGATCAATCCGGCACGCGATCTCGGACCACGCATCGCCCACGCATTGCTGCCTATTCCGGGAAAAGGCAGCTCGGATTGGTCCTATGCCTGGGTGCCCGTAGCAGCGCCGATCATCGGCGGCTTTCTCGCGATCACATGCGCCAAAGCCGCTGGCATGATGTAATGATTGAGCGATGAAATCAGCGCGCTGGGATGCGCGCTGATTTTCCCTATCGATCCGCTGGATAAGGTGTTCTTGCGGCAAGCAGAATGCCAATCGCAAAGAAGAGCACCAGCACCGACATCCCGATTGCGGCTGAATGCGTGATCGCGGTCACTGTTGCCACGAGGAAGGGGCCGACAAAGCTCGTTGCCCGCCCTGCCAAGGCATAGATACCGAAATAGCGGCCTGATTCTTCAGGCCTGATGCTCCGGGCAAACCACGACCTGGAGGACGCCTGCACAGGGCCGAAGGCAGCGCCCAACATGACGCCGTAAACCAGGAAGGCATGTTCCGCAGGGGTCGCGAACAAACCTTGAGCCGGCAAATATTCCAGTGGCATGATGCCGAACATCAGATAATCGCGCCCTGTCGATACAATCCCAACGGACGCCAGCAACAAAAGCCACAGTGAAATCATAACGATGACTTTGGAGCCAAAACGCGTATCCATGCGGCTCGCAACAAGGCAACTGAAAATCGCCATGACATTGGTGATCATGCCGAACAGGCCGATCTCAGTGATCGACCACTGAAACATGGAGGCGGCATAGCCTGCACCCAGTGCAATGATTGCATTAACGCCATCCTGATAGACCATCCGCGCGATGAGAAATCGTGCGATCCCGGGGCGTTTACGAACCTCACTTAATGTTGCCTTGAGCTCAGACAGACCTTTGCCCAGCGCCTGACGCAGGGGCTTTCCTCGCGCCTGATCAGGCGTAAAAAGAAACATCGGCAGAATAAATATCAGATACCAGAGCGCGGAGATCGGCCCAGTTATACGGGCATCTTCCCCTTGCACAGGATCAAGCCCGAACAAGGGTTTCATACCGATAATCGTTTTGCCGGTTTCAGGTGAAGCCGCGAGGCAAAAGACCACAAAGATCAAAACGATCATGCCACCGAGATAACCAAGGCCCCAGGCCAGATTGGAAATGCGTCCAATCTCCTCACGCGGCACCAGACGCGGCATCATTGAATCGTTGAAGACGATGGAAAACTCTGCCGAAACCATTGCAATGCTGAAGGCAAGCAGAACCCAGAACAGGTTAGCGCCAGGCACTGCCAACCAGAGCGTCATCAGACTGACGATCTTCAGTACGGCAAAGAACCCGATCCACGGCTTGCGAGACCCAGTCTGATCGGCAATCGAACCGAGAATGGGAGAAAGAATTGCGATAGCGAAGCCTGCGGCAGCAAAACCGTAACCCCAGGCGATCTGCCCGGCTTCTGCAGTCTCGGCCATGCGTGAAATGAAGTAAGGACCAAAGATGAACGTGATCACAACTGTAAAAAACGGCTGAGCCGCCCAGTCGAAAAATATCCAGCCCCATACGCCGCGTCGCGAGGCATAACCTCCCGCGCTTAAAGGTTGATCGCTCAACAAATTGCTCCTCGCCCCCGGTGTTAAAAAGCTATTCGGTCATAAATAAGCCAGACCTTATACTGCGGTATCACCACCGACAATAAACAAAAAGGGCGACCTAAGCCGCCCCTTTTAATCAGAGTTGTCGAACCCTCATTGGGTTAAATCGGACATCAGCCCTGCGGCAACTGCCAGACGCGACACGGTGAGATCGCCGCCTTCGGTCAGAGCAACCATACGGTTTCTGATCTGGTCGATACGCGCCGCATCTTCCGCAAACCATGCCGCCGCCGGATCCTTGTCCTTGCCGTGCTTTTTCAGTGCTGCAATCGTGATGCCACGCGCTGCCTGCGTGATCGTATCGCTCGCACGCGATAGTGCCAGACCGTCATAATAGTCGGTGACTGGAATGGTGCGTGCTGCTTCTTCGATACGACCAATGCGGAAGGCTTCCGATACACCGAAATAAGCCTTGGCGGTTGCAACAAGATCGGCAGAAGCCAGATGTGCGATCAATGCGATATCCGGCATGATGCCTGCAAGCTGCAGATTGGCCAGACGCTGAGCAAGCTTCTCAGGCGCACCCTTTTCAACAAAGGTCGCCTTGTCGGCCTGCACGGCATCAATCAAGTAGTCCGGCATCAGACTATCGAAGCGTGGCTCAAGAGCCGAGCGCGCCGTGGTGATGGTGTTCACCAGTTCCGTCAGGTTTGCACGCGTGGTGTCGTTGCGCAGAACCCAGGCGGTCGTCGCAAGCAGCATCTCGCCAACCAGATGATAGAACTGGTTCTGCACATCACCCGCCACCTTGTTATCGAGCGCATCGATAGCGTCATAGATCGCATTGATCTCAAAGCCATCGCGCACCGCCACATAAGCGCGGACGATATCGGCAGGCGACTTGCCTGTCGTATCGGCCAGACGGCTGATGAAGGTGATGCCGCCACGATTGATGATATCGTTAGCCAGCAAAGTAGCGACGATTTCACGCTTCAGGCGGTGATTGGAAATTTCGTCAGCATAGGTTTTCACCATACGCTTCGGGAAGTAACCAAACAACAGCTGTTCGAAATACGGCTCGTCTGGAAGCCTGCTTGCCACCAGATCATCCGACAGTGACAGCTTGGCATAGGCGAGCAGAACTGCGAGTTCTGGACGCGTCAGCGGCTGTCCTGATTTCTGACGATCATTAAGCACTGCGTCCGATGGCAGATACTCGACCTTGCGATCCAGCAGCTTGCGCGCTTCAAGCTCGGCCATGAAACGAGCCTGATAAGGCAGCTCCGTGAGGCCCTGACGTTCGCTCAATGAAAGTGCGAGCGGTTGCAGATAGTTGTTGCGCAGCACCAGTTCCGACACATCGTCGGTCATGCTCACCAGCAGCTTGTCGCGTGCAGGACGCTTGAGCTTGCCCGAACGCATGGCAGCAGCCAATGCAATCTTGATGTTGACCTCAACGTCAGAGCAATTGACGCCTGCAGAGTTGTCGATGGCATCGGTATTGCTGCGGCCACCAGTCAGTGCATATTCGATGCGTCCGCGCTGCGTGACGCCGAGATTTGCACCCTCGCCGACAACCTTCGCCCGAACTTCCGAACCCGTGATACGGATTGCATCATTCGCACGATCACCAACCTGCGCATCCGTTTCAGCACCGGCTCGAATATAGGTGCCAATACCGCCGAACCAAAGAAGATCAACTTCCGCCTTCAGGATCGCCGTCATGATTTCCTGCGGCGAAGCAGTGGTTTTGCCAAGGCCAATGGCCTTTGCCGCTTCTGCCGACAGCGTAATCGTCTTCTGACTGCGGCTATAAACGCCACCGCCTGACGAGATCTTCGAACGATCGTAATCCTGCCAGCTCGAACGCGGCAGTTCGAACAGACGCTTACGCTCTGCAAAGCCGTCAGCTGGAACAGGGCTTGGATCAATGAAGATATCGCGGTGGTCGAAGGCTGCAACCAGCTTGATCTGCTCCGACAGGAGCATACCGTTACCGAACACGTCGCCCGACATATCGCCAACACCTGCAACCGTGAACGGCTCGGTCTGGATATCCTTGTCGAACTCACGGAAGTGCCGCTTCACAGCTTCCCATGCACCGCGCGCAGTGATTGCCATACCTTTGTGATCGTAACCGGCAGAACCACCCGATGCGAAAGCATCATCGAGCCAGAAATCATGTGCCTGGCTGATCGCATTTGCCGTATCGGAGAAGGTTGCCGTGCCCTTATCGGCAGCAACAACGAAATACGGATCGTCATTGTCGTGACGAACCACTTCCGCAGGCGGCACAACATCATTGTCATGAATATTGTCAGTGACCGACAGAAGTGTGGAAATGAAGACCTTATAGGCATCACGACCGGCTTCAAACACAGCATTGCGATCGCCGCCAACCGGCAGACGCTTCGGATAGAAGCCGCCCTTGGCACCAACCGGCACAATCACCGCATTCTTGACCTGCTGTGCTTTTACGAGACCCAGGACTTCTGTGCGATAATCCTGTGCGCGATCCGACCAGCGCAGACCGCCACGCGCTACAGCGCCAAAGCGTAGGTGCACGCCTTCCACTTCCGGGCCATAGACGAAAATTTCACGATACGGACGCGGATCAGGCAGACCTTCGACAAGCCGCGGATTAAGCTTGAACGCGAATGTCACGCGTGGCTTGCCTTCAGCATCCGGCTGATAGGCATTGGTACGCAACGTTGCTTCGATCAGGTTGCGGAAACGACGCAGAATCTGGTCATCATCGATGCTTGGAACGCCGAGAAGTGCCGTTTCGATACCGTCGACCAGCTTCTTTTCAGCAGCGTCGCGACGCTTGGCCGATGGGTTGAAGCGCAGATCAAACAGCGAATAAAGATCACTGGCGATTTCCGGATAGCGGTTGAGTGCTGCGGCAATGAAACCTTGCGAATAGGCAATACCTGCCTGCTGCAGATAGCGGCCATAAGAACGCAGGATCATGATCTGGCGTGCGCTCAGACGTGCGGTCTGCACCAGAGCGTTATAACCGTCATTATCAGCGAGAGCGTCCCAGACATTGCGGAACACATCTTCCAGCATCTCACCATCATCGGACAGATCAACCGGCGCGCCATAGGCGTTCACGAGCTGCATGTCATGCACGTAAACTGCAGCACCATCTTTGCCTGCTTGCGGCAGATCGATGGTCTGCTCGCTAACAACGCGGAAGCCCATGTTTTCAAGAAGCGGCACGCGCTGTGACAGCACAACCGGCGCGCCATGATGATAGAGCTTGAGCGAAACCGCATCCGGACCATCGGTGCGATAACGATAGAAGTCCACGAAAAGCGGGGCTTCTGCGCTCAGGCCAGCAATGCGCTCAGCATCGACCAGCGCTTCCGGAGCCGTGAAGATTTCGCGATAGGATGGCGGGAAGCTCGAAGCCAGAGCAATGGTCTTTGCATCTGCGCTGTCCGAGCTTTCACGCACGGCGTCTTCCCATGTGCGAACGATTGAACGCACTTCTTCTTCCAGCGCATCGCGATCCACATGCGGCGTGGAACGTTCATGACGACGGATGACAAACTGAACGCGCGTCAGACCATTTTGCAGGAAGACTGGATGGAATTCGAAGCTGTCGCCGCTATAAATTTCGACGAGGTAGCGACCAATCTTCTCACGCACGACAGAGTCGTAACGGTCACGCGGGATATAGACGAGTACGGTGGCAAAACGGCCAAAGCGGTCAAGACGCGGGATTGCACGAACGCGTGGGCGCTCGCCAAGAGCCAGGATCAGTTCGGCATTGGCTGTGAGGCTTTCTGCATCGATCTGGAAAAGTTCATCACGCGGATATTCTTCCAGCACATTCACAAGCGCCTTGCCGGAATGGTCTTCACGGTTGAAGCCAAGATGCTTGATAACCGTATCAGCCTTGGAACGGATGAACGGAATACCGGCAACCGAGCTGATATAGGCAACGGATGTGAACAAACCAACGAGACGCAGCTCGCCAATCGCGTCGCCATTCGGCCCAAAAATCTTCACGCCAACATAGTCGAGGTAAGAGCGGCGATGCACCAGTGAAAGCGAATTGGCCTTGGTGACGATCAGCGGTTCGCTGCTATCGAGGAATTCTGTAACCTCGCGCGGCGTAACCGTGTCATCGTCGTCCTTGCGCAGAACGCGGACTTCGCTGTCATTGAGGATTCCGAGTGTTTCCTTGACCGGAACCAGCTCACGCTTTTCGCCCTTGCCCTTGAAGGTCAGCTCGCGCATTCCGAGGAAAATGAAGCGATCATCACGCAGCCATTCGAGGAAAGCGATTGCCTCCGGCATGGCTGGATCAAGCGTCAGTTCCTGAACGCGCTTGTAATCGGCGATGGCGTCATCAAGACGTTTCAGCATCGGTTTCCAGTCGCTGACAGCAGCGCGAACCTGTCCGAGCACACGCTTGATGGCGGCGGTCAGATCGGCTTTGGCCTGCTTGTCGAGGGCTGGCAGATGGATCTGCACAAGGCTGACGCGCTCAACGCCCTTGGCGGGTGCGAGCTGCGAAGCTTCGCCCAGAATTGTAAGGCCATCCTTTTCCCGCTCGATATCAAGAACCGGGTGAACAACCATGAAAATCTGGCTGACATGATCGTTCAGCTCACCCATGATTGAGTCGAGCAGGAACGGCATGTTGTCGTTGACGATGGTAATTACGCTGACGGGGCGGCCATGGCGTTCGATGCTGTTATCGACGCTGATGATGCTCTTGCCCTTGCGATAAGATTCAAGCGCTTCATAGCCGTACTGGGCAGATTTATCGAGCGCTGCAGCATCGTAAGCCGCAAGATCTTCGGGCGGTGCCCATTCGAAGAGAAGCTGCGAAAAGGCAATGAGCGCCTTCGACTGTCCTCCCTTCTTCTCCTCCTTGCTTGCCTTGGAACCTTTAACTTTGCTCGACCGATCCTGCTTTGCAGTCACGTCGGATACTCCTGTCATGATGGCAATGCGCGCCAAACTAGCAGATTAGGCACCCGTTTCGATGACAAATCGTTGAAAACAACCAAATATTTCCGTGAAAGCCAGAAAACTCGCATCTAATCCATTTAATTTGGAACAAAACTTCGAAAACCCTTCGGGAAATTTCGAAATATGCCGTTTGGCTTTCCGGAAATGGTCATGCGAGCTTTACGTAAGCGTCACAAAAGCTAAATTTCGCCACAAATGAGCGGCGAATCTGCCGCGCAATTCAACCGATCAAAGCTCGATCAGATGGTCGTCCAGTTCATTGATATTGTGCTCGCCCGCGGGGAAATGATTTTCCAACAAAGCCCCCGCCTGACCAATCGCCAGCACGAAACCTTCGGCCACTTCCGCACGCGAAGCATGATGCGTCAGTGTGGCAACAATGCCGTTCCATTCTTCCTGCTCGACCCGAGCATGAATGCCTGCATCGGCAATCACCTCCGCATAATGTTCGGCCATGGAAACAAACAGCAGAATACCGGTGCGGTGTTCAGTGATGTGGACATTGCGTGCCAGAAACTGTTGTAGCGCGTTGAGATGCGCGCGCTTGTAGCGAATGCGGCGCGGCACCAGCAGAAGACGGATTGACGGCAAAAACCGCAGAACCAGCATCGCTGTGATGAACGAAGCCAGCACGGCCAAACCGAACATCGGCAGGCGAATATCAAACCAGTACCAATGCGCAAGAAACGCTGCAATCACCGATGCGATAAGGATGCCGCAGGTCGCAACAAAACCCGCCGCAAAGAAATAGTCATCGCTGGTGCGTGCCAGAACCGCGTAGATTTCACCGCTCGTATTGGTTTCAGCAGCACGGATCGCCTCGGCAATGCGCTTGTGATCCTGATCGCTGATAAGGTTTTTGCCTCGCACAGAATTCTCCCTTACCAGCTACCCGAAGCGCCGCCGCCACCCGACGAACCACCGCCGCCGGAAAACCCGCCGCCACCGCTGCTGCCCGATGACCATCCGCCACCACCGCCGGAAAAGCCACCGCCGCCGCCGGAACCGCCACGGGAATTAAAATCCATCACCATGCCAAGCCAGCGATATTTTCCCGGACCGATCTTTTGGCCAAAAATCGGTGTCAGGATTGCCATGCCGAAGCCGCCGAAGAAGATCAGGGCCCAGAAGGTAATGAAAACGACGAAAACCCAATCGATGTCATCGGAACCGGAACTCGTCTGAACATTCCGCTTGGCACGCGCTTCAAGTTCGGCAGCATCGCCGGACAGCACAGACAGAATGCCATCGACACCCTGCACGATACCGTTTGAATAATTGCCGGTGCGGAATTCCGGAATAATCGTGCCATTGATGATGACGCTCGAAAGCGCATCCGTCATCGTGCCTTCAAGCCCGTAACCGACCTCGATACGCACCTTGCGATCATTGGGTGCCACAACCAGCAGAATACCGTTGTTTTCCTGCTTCTGACCAAGCGCCCAGGCACGGAACAAGCGATTGGAATAGCTTTCAATGTCCTCGCCATTGAGGCTTGGAACAGTCACCACGACCACCTGATCGGATGACTTTGCTTCAAAATCCGCAAGTTTCTGGGTGAGTTGCTGCCGCTCAGCCGGATCAATGATCCCCGCCGCATCAACGACACGTCCCGTCAGCACCTGTGCCGGCTGTGCCGCATCCTGCGCATTCGCGCCAACCGCAACAAAACTCGCTAACAGAAAAAACAGAAAAGCCGCAAGCAGTCGTGGCCCATTCAGGCCACGAACGACCGCCTCACGAAAGGGAAGCAACGCTGCCACGGAACGCCCGATCAGTTGTTGAAGTTGACCTGAGGCGCCGACTGGCTTGCAGCATCTGCAGTGAATGTCTGCATTGGCACGGCATCACGATACCAGATCCATGTCCAGATCATCGTCGGCATGGTGCGGATCGCCGTATTATAGACGCGGACCGCTTCGATGTAATCGCGGCGTGCCACGGCAATGCGGTTTTCTGTGCCTTCAAGCTGCGACTGCAGTGCGAGGAAGTTCTGGTTGGCCTTGAGGTCCGGATAACGCTCCACCACCACCATCAAGCGCGAAAGCGCACTGGTGAGGTTGGCCTGATTGTCCTGAAACTGCTTGAAGAGCTCTGGATTATTGAGCGTCTCTGGCGTGATCTGCACCTGCGTTGCCTTGGCACGCGCATCGATGACAGCCTGCAGAGTTTCTTTTTCGTGGGCAGCATAGCCCTTCACAGTCTCAACCAGGTTGGGAACGAGATCGGCACGGCGCTGGTACTGGTTCTGCACTTCGCTCCACGCAGCCTTGGCTTTTTCCTCATTGGTGGGAATGGTGTTGAAACCGCAAGCCGAAAGCAGCGGCACAAGCATCACAAGACCCAGAGCAATGAAAATACGGCGAACCGATGCTGGGAATGAGAAAGAACGGATAGCGGTCACAGCCGACATAGTGTTCTCCTGAAAAAGGCGCCTTCGCAGCGCCAGAGACAATCATGGTTGCCCGCATATACGTGTTCACGAAAATGCGAGCCGTCAAATCAATAAGATAAAGCAATTTCTCGCATCGTCCAGCCCGTTTGCCAAGATGATCGGAGCATCGTCCTGGACGAAACAAACTGACGCTCTTCTATCATGTTGACTCTATCAACATTCAGTATATTGATAGAGTCAACATAACAGGCGACGTGCAAAGGCAGATGCGGGTATGACACTCAATCAAAATCAGGACGATATTAGCAAGCTGCGCGCTTTCAACCGCGTCTATACGCGTCGCTTAGGCCTGCTCAACGCCCATCTCGACAAAAGTCCGTTCACGCTCACTGAAGCGCGCATTCTCTACGAGATCGCACATCGTGCCATGCCGACTGCCGCAGACGTCATGCGCGTTCTCGGGCTTGATCGTGGTCAGCTCAGCAGAACGTTGAAACGTTTTGCTGAACGTGGCTTGCTGGAAACATCGCAGCATCCCGATGGTGGCCGTAGCCGTCCGATTGAACTGACCGACGAAGGGCGGAAAGCCTATTCGGCACTCGAAAGCAACACCTGCAAGGCTGTCGGTGGGCTACTCGACGAACTGCTTCCGGACCAGCGCACCAATCTGGTGGCTGCCGCAGGCACCATCATGCGCATATTCGATGAGGATCACCGCCCGGAAGCGAAGTTGCGCGACTTGCAGGCTGGCGACCTTGGCTGGATCATCCATCGGCAAGCTGTGCTTTACAGCAAAGAATATGGCTGGAACCACGAGTATGAAGCACTCGTCGCCCGTATTCTTGCCGACTACATTGAATCCTTTGACCCAACACATGATGGAGCCTGGGTGGCTGAACTCGATGGTCGCATCATTGGCTCGGTCTTTCTGGTGCGTGGAGACCGGCCAAAACTTGGCAAACTGCGTCTGCTATATGTCGAGCAGGAAGCACGCGGAACAGGTGTCGGGGCGAAGCTGGTAAATGCTTGTATTGAACGCGCCCGCGCAGTCGGTGACGATCAACTCACCTTATGGACGAATAGCGTTTTGACCACAGCCCGGCGTCTCTATGAGCGGGCTGGATTCCAGCTTGTCGACGAAGCACCGCACCATTCGTTCGGCGTTGATCTGATCGGACAGACCTGGGAAATGGATCTGAAATAAAATCAGACAGACCTTTAATCAGAACATAAAAAAAGCGGCGGATTGCTCCGCCGCTTTTTCCATTCGCAATGTGCGAAAGATTATTCGCTTGCAGCTTCTTCAGCTGGAGCAGCTGCTGCGGCAGCAGCGGCTTCTGCTTCAGCTGCAGCCTTTGCAGCTGCATCTTCTTCAGCCTGCTTGGCAAGAGCGAGACGCTCCTGAGCCTTCTTACCTGGCAGACCCTTGGTCAGGTTGCTGCGTTCTTCACGCTTTGCAAGACCGGCCTGATCGAGGAAGCGAAGAACGCGATCGGTTGGCTGTGCGCCCTGTGCAATCCAATGCTGGATGCGGTCAGCGTCGAGCTTTACGCGTTCAGCGTCTTTAGCAAGCATTGGGTTCCATGCACCAACGGTTTCGATGAAACGGCCGTCGCGTGGGCTGCGAGCGTCAGCAACAACAACGTGGTAGTAAGGACGCTTCTTGGAGCCAGCGCGGGCGAGACGGATCTTAAGAGCCATTTTTTCTTTCCTTTAGACAATAGTTCTGCCCTGACGGGCAATCGGTTGAACCGCTTTTACGGTGTTCAGTTTCCGCTGTGATTGGCAGCGGCATGCTCATGGTGCCGAATGACTTCCTTCACGATGAAGTTCAGGAATTTTTCGGCAAAATCTGGATCGAGATGGGCATCAACTGCGAGGCCACGAAGGCGCTCGACCTGACGCTTCTCACGGGCTGGGTCAGCAGCAGCAAGGCCGCGCTCAGCTTTCAGGACACCCACAGCCTTGGTGCAGCGAAAACGCTCCGCAAGCATGTGGATCAGTGCTGCATCGATGTTATCGATGGACGCACGCAGTGCGAGAAGTTCAGCAGGTACAGTGTTCTGTTCGTCAGCCATCTTACTCACTTCTTCTTCGGCAAACCGGGAAGACCGCCGCCAAGACCTGGAAGCTTAGGTCCACCTAAACCTGGAAGGCCACCACCGGGAAGACCCGGCAGACCACCACCCTTGGTGAGACCAGCTGCTTCTGCCTGTTTGGCAAGCGCTTCAAGCTGCTTTGGGTCCATTTTGGATAGATCAGGCATACCGCCCATACCGCCAAGACCACCAAGGCCCATCTTGTTGGCAAGGCCGCCCATCATCTGCTTCATCATTCCGCCCTTGCCCTTGCCCATGACTTTCATCATGTCGGCCATCTGGCGGTGCATCTTGAGAAGCTTGTTGATGTCGGCAGCATTGGTGCCGGAACCCCTGGCAATGCGCTGCTTGCGGCTGTGCTTGAGAAGGTCGGGATTGGCGCGCTCAGCCTTGGTCATCGAGCCGATGATGGCGAGCTGACGATCAAATACCTTGTCGTCAAGACCGGCTGCTGCAGCCTTGTCCTTCATTCCGCCCATGCCGGGCATCATGCCCATGATGCTGCCCATACCACCGAGCTTTTTCATCTGGCCCAGCTGGTCAGCAAGATCGTTGAGATCGAACTTGCCCGACTGCATCTTCTTGGCCATCGCAGCGGCTTTTTCCGCGTCGATGTTTTCGGCAGCCTTTTCGACGAGCGAAACAATGTCGCCCATGCCCAGAATTCGGTCGGCAATGCGCTTTGGATAGAACTCCTCAAGCGCATCCATTTTTTCGCCGGTGGCGATCAGCTTGATCGGCTTGCCGGTGATGGCGCGCATCGAAAGGGCTGCACCGCCACGACCATCGCCATCCATACGGGTGAGAACGATACCGGTAATACCCACGCGTTCATCAAAATTGCGCGCGAGATTAACGGCGTCCTGACCGGTGAGGCTGTCTGCCACAAGCAGGATTTCATGCGGATTGGCGGCCTTGCGGATATCCGCCATTTCCACCATCAGCGGCTCGTCGATATGCGTGCGACCAGCAGTATCGAGGATCACCACATCATGACCGCCAAGCTTTGCAGCCTGAACGGCGCGCTTGGCGATTTCAACCGGCGACTGGCCAGCGATGATCGGCAATGTATCGACAGAGGTCTGGATGCCAAGCTGACGAAGCTGTTCCTGTGCTGCCGGACGACGTGTATCGAGCGACGCCATCAACACCTTCTTGCGCTGACGTTCGGTCAAACGCTTGGAGATCTTGCCGGTTGTCGTCGTTTTACCTGAGCCCTGCAGACCCACCATCATAATGACGACAGGTGCCGGTGCGTTCAGGTCAATCGAAACGCCTTCAGTGCCAAGCATTTCGATAAGTTCGTCATGGACGATCTTAACGACCATCTGGCCGGGCTTGATGCTTTTCAGAATTTCTGCGCCGACTGCCTTCTCACGAACGCGATCGGTAAACGAGCGAACCACTTCCAGCGAGACGTCGGCTTCAATAAGCGCACGACGCACTTCGCGCAGCGCAGCCGTCACGTCGCTTTCAGAAAGAGCGCCGCGTCCGGTAAGGCCGTTCAGAATGGAGCCAAGACGCTCCTGAAGTGATTCAAACATCGAGTTTCCTTTTAATCCGAGAGGAGGCGTAAGGCTTCGTCAGGGATACATCGTTCTTTGATCAGACCAGTTCAAGAAGCAACCAAAGCGATACAGCACCCGAGGGCGCATCGCGCTGTCGGATGTGGACCTCCGGGATCTCTTTATACCAAATGGGTCCCGGTCGGTGGCTCGCGTTCTGAAGATCGCGGATAGATTGGGTGTGGCTTTAGGGGCTTGAGCCTGCAATGTCAAGCAAAAGGCGGGAAACGGCGCTTTGTAACCGGTAATCTGCCTCTTAAACCACGACATATAGCCCCGATTTACCAAAACTTGAAGAATACGTGGAAAAAGGACTATAAGCGCGCCGCTGCGTTGCAGGCCTTCCGTCTCATTGCAGCATGACATTCGGTGTAAAGAATGGCAAATTCGCGCCGAGGTAGAATCAACTCCGAAGGAGAAACGAATGGCATTGGTTGCCAAGGGCCGGTCTTGGACCGCAGCAGCAGTTCTTGCAGTGGGTATGATGACGGGTGCAGGTGTTGCCGAGGCAGCCCAGTGCGGCAACAATGCCGCCGGCTATAGTGCCTGGCTTCAGCAGACGTTGAAGGAAGCACCAGGCCGCGGCGTCGGCAAGCGCGCGCTCGATGCGCTGGGCAAAACCAAATACGCTCAGGCCACCATCAATGCTGACCGCAATCAGAAGAGCTTCAAGCTCTCCTTCGAGCAGTTCATGCAGAAGCGCGGCGCAAACACGATCATCCAGCGCGGCAAGTCGATCAAGAAGCAGAATGCAGCGCTCTTCGCCAATATCGAAAAGCGTTATGGCGTTCCTGCTGGCCCGCTGATCGCGATCTGGGGCATGGAAACCGGCTTCGGCGCATATCTGGGCAAGCAACATACGCTTTCCGCAGTTGCAACGCTGGCCTATGACTGCCGCCGCAGTGATTACTTCACCGAACAGCTTTACGCAGCGCTTAAGCTCATTGACCGCGAGGATCTTGATCCAAACGCAGTCGGCGCAATGCACGGCGAAATCGGCCAGACGCAGTTCCTGCCAGTCAACGTCCTGAAATATGGTGTGGATGGTGATGGCAGCGGTCATATCGACATGGCCCGCTCGAAGGCTGACGCACTTTATTCGACCGCCAACTTCCTCGTCGGTCACGGCTGGCGTCGTGGCGCTGGCTATCAGCCGGGTGAAGCCAATTATGGCGCAATCCAGGGCTGGAATGCTGCGCAGGTCTACCAGCGCGCTATTGCCGTCATGGGCAAGGCAATCGACGAATAATCATACTTATGGCGAAGCGAGAACATTGTTTCGCCATAAAATGAACAGAGAAAAGCCCCGAATTTCAGGGCTTTTTTCGTCTTATGCTGCTGTTTCCGGTGCTTCTATGACCGAACCTTCAGGTCTTTTGAAGTCACCTGTCTGCTGATCCATCACCCAAAGCTCGCCGGTCGAGATATCGAACCATGCGCCATAGAGGGTGAGCTTGCCCTTCTTCTCAAGAATATCGACACATGGGAATGTGCGCAGATTGTTGATCGAGTAGCGGATCGAAATACGCTCCAGCGCGGTCTGACGTTCGGTCGGTGTCATCAGCTGGTTGCCGCTGACGGTTTCTGCCGCTGGCGCAATCAGGCTCATCCACTTACCGATAAAGTCGCTTGGTGAAAGCGGCGCGCTTTGCGTATCAAGCGCTGCTTTAATACCACCGCATCGACCATGGCCCATGACAACGATATTCTTCACCTTGAGGCTCTGCACTGCAAATTCGAGCGCCGCAGAAGCCGCATGGAATTCACCATCCGGTTCATAAGGTGGAATAAGATTGGCAACATTGCGCAATACGAAGATTTCGCCCGGTGCCGTGTTGAAAATTGTTTCCGGAGCGGCGCGGGAATCGCAGCAGGCAATGACCAGAGTTTCTGGTGCCTGACCTTTTTCAGCGAGTTCCTTATAACGTGCCGTTTCAGACGCGAAATGCTCGCTCATAAAGGTTTGGTAACCGGCGAGGAGTGTATCTGGAATATCAGCCATGACTTTCCATTATCCCTATCGAAAACGCAGAGCAATCAAAAACGTGAGGCCGCAACTTGCGACCCGTTGCCACTTACAGCGGCTCCAGTTAAGACTGAATCGTTGGAACCGCTGTAACTATTTGTTTTTACGCATTATCCGACGCAAAACCGGTTCCCACTTTTGGCTCGGAAATGCTATAATCCAACTCTTATGCACGCAATCCCTTGGTTGGATGCACCAATCGTCGGGTTTGGACCATCGCCATCGGCGTTGCGAGGCTTGAGGCGTCCGCTTCAAGCATCAGCTCATCGGCACCCCGTTTCGCTGAACGGGCCATGATCTCGAATACTGCCGCCGTCGTTCTTTGCAGCGCCTTTTCTTCTGAAAAACCAGCAAGCCTGCGCGCCAGAAACACCGCCGATGTCAGATCGCCAAGGCCATTGGTCGGCCCATCGACACAACGATGTTCCGCCATCAGCGCAAGGGTTGGTGTGAGCAGAATATTGCCGATGCTGCCCGCCATCAATGGAAATGCAGATGTTACCAGCATGGTCGCTGGCCCCGTATCAAGGGCTGCTTCCATCAATGCCTTGTTGTCCTCAAGCTCAACACCCGTCAGCCATGACAGCTCAAAACGATTGGGCGTTGCAATATCGGCAAGCGGCATCAGGTGATCGCGGATACCGATCGCTGTCGCTTCCGGCACGTAAAGACCTTTCTGATCGCCAATCACCGGATCGCAAAGGTAAAGCGCATTGGGATTACGCTCCTTCACCTTTTTAACCAGTCCCGCCACGGCTTTCGCCTGTTCGGGGTTGCCCAGATAGCCGGTGAGGATAGCGCCCACTTCGCCAAGCCATGGCGCGCGCTCAAGATCCTGCATCAGTGTTGCAAATTCCTGCGCGGGCGGCACAATACGCCCTGCAGGACCATGGCCCGGATGCCATGGCAATACCACCGTCGGCACGGCCCAAACGGGAAATCCGAGCGTTTCCAGAGCGAAAACGGCGGCACGGTTTCCGACAGAACCGCGCACGACATGGCTCGAGATGACAATAACGGTTGTCGCGTCCGAAGGCGCAGAAAGCGTCATGTTAAACCTGGCTTTGCATGAGATAAGAAATGAGCCAGACGATAATCGCCAGCGTGATAATGAGGCCAAGCCAGCGCCCGACGCGCGTGGCCCAGAGTTCGATAGGATCGTTTTCGGGCGCATCATCGGCAGAGAGATGCTTGCTTGTACGAGAAAGCCCACGTCGAACCATGGCCTGCGGGCCTGTTTGCTCGCGCGCCAGCCGCTCAAGAATACGCTCGGCTTCATCCTGACGCTCGCGCCCCGGATTTCCACCTTCGCCTATGCCCGCCTGATGGCGTTCTCCCATATACTGCCTGCCTTCAAGAAAAGACTCGCGCCTCGGATCATAGATACAGCATTATGCCCAGAATGCTGTTCTGCAAGCAGAATATTGTCCACCTATGTCAGTTTCACGATGAGCTTACCGAAATTGCCGCCTTCGAGCATCGAAATGAAAGCCTTTGGCGCGTTTTCAAGCCCCTCAACAATGTCTTCGCGGTAGCGGACATGACCATCAGCAATCCATTTCGCCATATCATGATAAAAGGCTGGACGCTGATCAGCAAAATCACGCTGGATGAAACCGCGAATGGTCAGACTTTTAGTCAGAATATCGCGCATCAGTAACGGCATCCGATCAGGTCCGTCAAAAGCGCCCTTCTGATTATATTGCGCAATCAGACCGCAAACCGGAACACGTGCAAACGGATTGAGAAGCGGCATAACCGCATCGAAAACCTTGCCGCCGACATTTTCGAAGTAGACATCAATGCCCTTTGGGCAGGCTAAAGCCAATTCCTGCGCGAAATTACCCGAGCGATGATCAAGGGCCACGTCGAACCCAAACTCGTCGATCAGCGCTTTGCACTTGTCCGCCCCACCCGCAATACCGACCGCACGCGCGCCTTTAAACTTTGCTATCTGGCCGACAGCAGAACCAACTGGCCCAGTTGCTGCGGCAACTACAACAGTCTCATCCGCCTTCGGCTGGCCGATAGTCAGAAGCCCCGAATAAGCAGTGAACCCCGGCATACCCATCACACCAAGAGCAGTCGTAACCGGGGCTTGCTTCGGGTCGAGCTTGCGCAGCGTCGATGCATCGGCAACCGCAAAGCTCTGCCAACCTGAATGTGAGAGAACAAAGTCGCCGGGAAGAAAACCCGCACTATTACTTTTCACGACTTCCCCGACCGTACCGCCTTCCATTGCCGCACCAATCTCAACCGGAGCAGCATAGGATTTGGCTGCACTCATGCGCCCGCGCATGTAGGGATCAAGCGACAGATAGCGGATTTTAAGCAGAACTTCGCCTTCACGGGGCTCAGGGATTGCGGCTTCTTCGAGACGGAAATTGTCGGCGCTTGGCTTTCCATCTGGACGCGATGCAAGGACGATCCGCTGATTAGTTTTTCCGCTCATAAATCCGTCTCCTAATACTCTTAATAAGACGTAATCTAGTGTGCGCTGAGGAAAAGTGCACCCATTCCATTGCAAAGATTACATAAAGAAAACCTCGCCTATGGCGGGGGCACCATGGGCGAGGTCTCTCACTTGGAGGAAGTGAATAAAGTCACGCGCATCAAGATTGAGTGCGCGCAACATAAGAATGAGCCTTACTTCATCGTTGGAATAACGAACTCTGAGCCGTCTTAACGCCATGCCGTGCGCCCGCAGCTGAGCGAGGACGCACAACATGAAAAAAGTCTGGCGTTAGCCCATCGTTGGGATAACAAACTCCGCACCATCCTTAACGCCAGACGGCCAACGCGAAGTGACAGTCTTGGTCTTGGTGTAGAAGCGGAATGCATCCGGGCCGTGCTGGTTGAGATCACCGAAGCCTGAAGCTTTCCAGCCGCCGAAGGTGTAGTAAGCAATTGGAACCGGAATCGGCACATTGATACCAACCATGCCGACCTGAACGCGGCTTGCGAAATCGCGTGCTGCATCACCATCACGGGTGAAGATAGCAACACCGTTACCGTATTCATGTTCATTTGGCAGAGCGAGCGCTTCTTCATAGGTCTTGGCACGAACAACCGAGAGGACCGGACCGAAGATTTCTTCCTTATAGATACGCATGTCTGACGTCACATTATCGAACAGGCAGCCACCCATATAGAAGCCGTCTTCATAGCCCTGCATCTTGAAGCCACGGCCATCGACAACGAGCTTCGCGCCTTCTTCAACGCCAAGATCAACATAACCCCTGACACGATCAAGGGCTGCTTTCGAGACCAGCGGACCATAATCAGCAGAATTGTCAGTCGAGGTGCCGATTTTCAGCGCTTCAACGCGTGGAATGAGCTTTTCCATCAGACGATTTGCAGTGTCTTCACCAACAGGAACCGCGACGGAAATAGCCATACAGCGTTCGCCAGCGGAGCCGTAACCAGCACCAATCAGCGCATCAACCGTCTGATCCATATCGGCATCCGGCATGATCAGCATGTGGTTCTTGGCACCACCGAAGCACTGAACGCGCTTGCCGTTCGAGCAGCCGCGACCATAGATGTATTGTGCGATTGGTGTCGAGCCGACGAAGCCAATTGCCTGAACGTCTGGATCGTCAAGCAGCGCGTCGACCGCATCCTTATCGCCATTGACGACGTTGAAAATGCCAGCCGGAAGACCTGCTTCCATAAACAGTTCAGCGAGGCGCATCGGTACGCCCGGATCGCGCTCTGAAGGCTTCAGGATAAAGGCGTTGCCGCATGCGATTGCGGGACCAGCCTTCCAAAGCGGGATCATGGCTGGGAAGTTGAAAGGCGTGATACCAGCAACAACACCCAACGCCTGACGCATTGAATAAGTGTCGATTCCAGTGCCCGCATTGTCGGTAAATTCGCCCTTGAGCATATGCGCCGAGCCGAGGCACACTTCCACCACTTCCAGACCACGCTGAATGTCGCCCTTGGCATCAGCAATCGTCTTGCCGTGCTCGCGGGCCAACAGTTCTGCAAGGCTGTCATATTCAGCTTCAACCAGTTCAAGGAACTTGCGAAGAATGCGAACGCGACGCTGCGGGTTGGTCGCGGCCCATGCTGGCTGTGCAGCCTTCGCGTTTTCGACTGCTGCGCGCACTTCGTCCTTGGTAGCAAGCGCAACGGTGCCCTGCACCGAACCGTCAAGCGGCTGATAAATATCTGTGGTGCGTCCGCTTTTTCCGGCAACATGCTTGCCGCCAATAAAATGTCCTACAGTGCGCATCGGAATGCCTCCCAGCTGTGATGTTCAATAAGGCAACATTAATAGTCACCTTCTTCAAGTACATCCTGACTCTGCAAATTCACAATTGCAAGTCGCTGAAAAGCGTATCCGTTGTGCATTTTTTATAGTACGGTTTTCTTAAGAATACGCTTGAGCAGAGAGTGCCATGAACTGGGATGATATTCGGATATTTCTGGCTGTTGCGCGGTCGGGACAGATTCTCGGAGCGGCAAAACGACTTGGCATCAACCACACCACTGTTGCTCGTCGTCTGACGGCCTTGGAAGCTGCACTCTCGACAACACTTCTGACACGCCGCACCAATGGCTCGACACTGACGCAGGCAGGTGAAGAGTTTCTTCTGGCGGCTGAACGTATGGAAGCAGAAATGCTTTCAGCCCGTGCGCAGGTTGGCAATGCCGATGTTGCCGTGTCGGGCACGGTGCGTATCGGCGCCCCCGATGGTTTTGGCGTTAATTTTCTCGCCCCTAGACTGGCACGGCTCACACAGCAATACCCAGACCTGACTATTCAATTGGTGCCCGTGCCGCGCTCGTTTTCGTTGTCACGGCGCGAGGCAGATATTGCCATTACAGTGGAGCGTCCTGAACAGGGACGACTGATTGCCCGAAGGCTGGTGGATTATACGCTCGGTCTTTATGCCCATCGCAGCTATCTCGAAGAGCATGGCACGCCGCAAACGACTGAAGAACTGAGTGGCCACAGACTGATTGGCTATGTTGAAGACCTCGTGGTCAACCCGTCGCTTGCCTACGCCGCAGAAATCAGCCGTGACTGGAAACCGGATTTCGAAGTATCAAGTGCGCTGGGTCAGGTGGAAGCCGTGCGGGCCGGTGCTGGCATCGGCATTCTTCATGCGTTCATCGCACGCGCCGACCGCGATCTCGTGCCGCTCTTTCCAGATCGCACAATCCGCCGTGCCTATTGGCTCACATATCATGAATCCGCACGCACACTTCGCCGCGTGACTGCTGTTTCAGCGCTGATTTCGGAACTGGTCGAAAACGAGAAATCGCTGTTTAGCTAAAGTAGTTCCAGCAAAAATGTGAACCGGTTTTGCGTTCGGAAATGCGATAAAAACAAGCCGCTCTATCGCGCTTTCCAGTAGATCACCATCACGACAACAATCATGATTGCCGGAATAAACAGCGCATCAAGACCAATGAAATAATGCGCCAGACCACCGCAGACAGCGCCAACCATCAGCGAGAACCAGACCGCGAAATGCTGCAACCAGCGCCAGCGCGGAACCTCGCCACGCAATGACCCGGCAAGATCAGCGGCAGAATTGAACAATGTGCCTGTCACGTAAGTCACGCCAAGCCGCGCAGAACCTATGGGCTGCACGGCCGCATTCTGTGCGCCCATGGCAGCTGCAAGCAGCAGCACAGGATGGACCAGCGCAAGCCCTTCGCGGCGCAAGATACTCACCAGCAGCAACACAATCACAACGCTCGCCATCACCGCGAGGCTTCCGTCCTTGCGATAGGCTCTTACCGCCAGCGTGCCAAGAAACGCGCCGACAAAGAACAGAGCGATCAATGCAGCTGGCAGCCATATGACGACGTTGCCCATCACGTCGGGCTGACCAGCGATGGCAATGCCAAGCTGCGTGGTGTTGCCACTCATGAAGGATGCGAAAAAGCCTCCCAGTTCAAGAAAGGCAATTGCATCAACGAAACCTGCCGAAGCCGTAAGAGCCAGCCCCAGCGACAGCTGAGAATTCGGTGTCATATGTTAGGACTTTGAAAAGGAACAGCCCGGCTCAAAAAACCGGGCCACTACTAAAAACGAAACAGCCAATCAAACGCGTTTGACGATCCGCAGAATAATCAGAAGTATCGCCGCGCCGATGAAGGCATTGATGATCGCGGCGATAATACCGCCGCCAACCGAGAAGCCCAGGCGAGGCAGCAACCAGCCCGCAAAGAAGGCACCGATCACGCCGACGATGATATTGCCGATGAGGCCGAAACCACCACCCTGCACCACCTTGCCAGCAAGCCAACCGGCAATCAGACCAACGAAAAGGAATACAAGAAGACTCATACCGTCCATAAGCAATTCTCCCTCTCAGAACGCGCCCGCGACGCGTCTGAGACGAGTTGACATTATGTTGCCCCGCTAGACAAGGGGGCTGACGAATTATGGCGCGAGATGCCGGAAAGCGCTCACGACCTCTTCGTAGACCTTACGCTTGAAAGGCACGATCAATTCAGGAAGCTCCTCCATTGGCTTCCACGCCCATTCCTCAAACTCTGCCGTATGACCACCGGGCGGCGGATTGATTGCAATCTCGCTCTCATCGCCTTCAAAGCGATAGGCGAACCATTTCTGGGTCTGACCGCGATATTTGCCCTTGAGCGCCTGTCCGACAAGACGCGCTGGCAGATCGTAATTGATCCAGTTCGGCGCTTCTTCAAGCAGCGACACCGACTTCATGCCGGTTTCTTCGTAAAGCTCACGCAACGACGCAACTGCAGGATCTTCGCCCTTATCGATACCGCCCTGCGGCATCTGCCAGAGCTGTGTTGCGCCATCCATTTCGTCGCCCGGAATAACAATGCGTCGCCCGGCCCAGACAAGACCGGCCTTGTTGAGAACCATCAAGCCCACGCAAGGGCGATAGGGCAAGCTTTCAGGATCGACGGGGCCTTTGTGCTTCGACATGATATCTCCGTGTAATCGCAAATGTTTTCACAACTGATATGCGGCAGAACATACAGTTTCAATGTTATTGAACTGCGACAAAAGAAAACGCGGGAGCCTGAACTCCCGCGTTTGATGTTTCCACCGTCTTCAAAGGCAGATCAGTTCAGAACGCTCTTCTTCGGATCTGGTGGGAAGGCAGCATTGGCCTCTTCACCGCGCAGAAGCTTCAGCGCTTCATTGAGCTGAACGTCATCCTTGGTCTCAAGCGGCACATAAGCGGCCGAACCCGAACCGGCATCGTCTTCCTCGTTGCCCTTGATGTGGCCTTTGAGTTCAGACTCACCACGAACGACATCTTCACCACGCAGTTCTGGTGGTAGCGGCTGTTCAACCTTGATGTCTGGCGTGATGCCCTTGCCCTGGATCGACTTGCCCGATGGCGTGTAATAGAGCGCCGTCGTCAGACGCAGCGATCCGTTCTCGCCAAGCGGGATAATGGTCTGGACAGAGCCCTTGCCGAAGGACTGTGTGCCAAGCACGGTCGCACGGCGATGATCCTGCAGCGCACCCGCTACGATTTCCGACGCACTGGCCGAACCGCCATTGATGAGCACGATCACCGGCTTGCCATCAGCCAGATCACCCTTGCGCGCATCGAAGCGCGTCACATCCTGCGGATCACGACCACGGGTCGAAACGATTTCGCCCTTGTCGAGGAAGGTATCGGAAACAGCGACAGCCTGATCGAGCAGACCACCCGGGTTGAGGCGCAGGTCAAGCACATAGCCCTTGAGCTTATCGCCCGGGAGCTTTTCCTGAATGTCCTTGATTGCCTTCTTGAGGTCATCAGATGTCTGTTCGGTGAAGGAAATCACACGCAAATAGCCGACATCATTCTCGACGCGCGAACGAACGGCCTTAACCTTGATCACAGCACGGTCGATCTTGAGCGTGATCGGCTTGTCTGCGCCCTGACGAATAAGCGTCAGCTCGATTGGCGAACCAACTTCACCGCGCATCTTTTCAACCGCATCGCTGAGGCTGAGGCCACGAACTTCCTGACCATCGATCTTGCTGATCAGATCGCCTGCGAGAACACCGGCTTTGGAGGCTGGCGTATCATCGATTGGCGCAATGACCTTAACCAGATCGTTGTCCATGGTGACTTCAATACCAAGACCGCCGAACTCACCCTTCGTCTGCACGCGCATATCCTGCGCTGCTTCCGGGTTGAGGTAGGATGAATGCGGGTCAAGCGACGTCAACATGCCGTTGATGGCGCTTTCCGTCAGCTTCTTGTCATCTGGCGGCGTCACATATTGCTGGCGCACGCGCTCAAAAATATCACCGAAGAGAGCCAGGTCCTTATAGACATCGCTATCTTTCCCCGCTGCGGCAAAAGCAGTGGAGGCAGGCGCGCCCTGAACCATCACCATGGCTGACGCCCCCATCAGGGCCCCGGCGAACAGCAGCGACAGTTTACGTATCATTTTGTGTCCTTCCAGAAAGCCGCTCGGACCACCACGGGGCCGGATCAACGGGTTTTCCATCTTTTCGAAACTCAATGTAAAGCAATGGCGCGCCATTGCCCACCTCAATCGGTGCAACACTTGCGAGAAGTTTTTCACCCATTGCGCCGACAGGTTCACCCGCCAACACAAACTGACCTTGCGCCACATCGATTCGGCCCATGCCAGCCATCACGATATGATATCCGCCGCCAGCGTCCAGGATCAAGAGCTGCCCATAAGATCTGAATGTACCTGCGTATAGTACAACGCCATCGGAAGGTGACGTAATCGTGGCAGCGGGCAAGGTTTCAACCACCTGCCCCATCATGTTGCCACCGACACCGTCTTTTTCGTTAAAATGCCGGAGAGTCTTGCCTGCAGCAGGCAATCCAAGCTTTCCTTGCAGCGATGCAAAATCAATCTGCGCGTGCAGACGGTTCTCGTCAGGCGTTGCTTCTCCAGCCTTTTCCTGCGCTTTTGCAAGGCGATCAGCTTCCGCTTTACGTGCAGCCTCGGCAGCATCGCGCACACCAGCCATCTGCTCATCCAGCCCGTCAATCAGCTCTTTGAGACTACCTGCCCTGTCAGCAAGTTCTTCCGAACGCTTGCGCTGCGATAGGATTTCCTGCTCGGACTGGGCCTGCAATTTCTTCTTTTCTTCAAGAAGAAGTGATTGACGCTTCTGCTCTTCGGCCTGTGCTGTGCGTGTTTCCTTGAGCTTGTCCTGCTCCTGAGCAATGGACGCGACCACGCGCTGCATATCTTTCAGATCGCCGGTCAGCTCTTCCACCTGCTCGCGCATTTCCGGAACAACGGCGCCAAGCAGCACAGCACTGCGCACCGATGCCAACGCATCATCGGGCCGCACGAGAATAGCGGGCGGCGGGTTCAAACCCATGCGCTGCAATGCAGCCAGCACCTCTGCCAAAACGCTTCGGCGCGCGCGCAAAGAATTGCGAATGCCGTCTTCCTGCTCGCGCAAGGAAACCAGCTTGTCGGCACTATCGGCAATATCCTGCTGCAACTTCTTGTCCGTCTTTGCAGACTGGATAAGCGCTGCCGTAATCGTTGCCTGATCTTTCTTAAGGTTGGCTACCTCGTCTTCGAGCTGTTTAAGCTTGTCGCTTGATACAGAGAGTTCGGTGCTGAGCTGCTCATATTCACTTGCCGCCTTGTCGCGCTGCTGCTGGATTCCTTCTTGCGCAAAAGCCAGCGTTGCGCCTGACATAAGTGCAGTCGCAACAAGGCCAGCCCGCATCAAGGCAGACAGCAAAGACTTTTTTGAAAGGCGAAAAGGACTCATGGCGCGCTATATCAGAAAGAAACAAGGCCAAAACTAGCCGCAGAGCATTAAGGAATTGTTAGCCATAGTAGCGCCGACGATAATTTCAGTGCTAGGCAGAATATGCCGTCAGTTTCATTATGGGCCGAATATATGGAAGCGGGATCTGCATAGATGACTTCAGAAGTTCGCGTAGGGGCTTCCGACTGGCGCCAGGGGCGCGGTTATATTCATACCTATATCTGCGAGAAAATCGCTTCAACGACGGTTGGAAATCGTTGCGATATCCTCATGATACTCCACGAATTGGGGCTGGAAGTTACCGGACAGACCATCGACAGCGTAAGCGTTATCAACCCGCAAACGGGTAATCGCTTTACGCTGAGAGGTAATATTTACCATGAGAATTGGACCCGCACAGTCTCGTAAATAACCAGCAGTAAATCTCGCTCACGGCGCCAGATCAGGATAGCTCTGTACATATTCGTGCATTTCACGCCGATAACGCCAGACAGCGCGTGCGCGGTGTTTCCAGAGGTCGCGGCGTGGCTGTTTCCATGGCTTTTCCGGACCATGGAAATGCACGATGATATCCGGCACGGATTTGCTTTCTTCAGCATCGCCACCAAGTCGGGCAATGTGGCGCCGTTGCCTCGCGGCCTGTCTCCACGACGAATTATAAGCCGGGTTGAGCAAATGCACGCGATCCCGAAAGACATTGTTGAGATGGTCCTGATCGCCCAGCGGGCAGGCAGAAGCACGAACCAGATCATGCATGGCCCGGTGCAGTTCAGGCTCTGCGCGGATGGCATCGGTATCAAGCAGAAGAACACCGGAATTGAAGTAGCGCGATATATCGCTTTGCTGCATCAGTCCCTGCAACTCACGGACACGGGGCATACATTTTTCGCGCACCTTGAGATTGCGGGCAGACCATTTCGCCACAACGCAATCGCGCACCGCGCCAACCGGACATCCATTGAGATTAAGCGCGAAAAGTGGGGCGACGTCGCCCACTACCTGCGTATCGCCATCAATATAGAGAACACGACCTGAAATTCTGGTCGGAATATGCAGACGCCCCATTGATGCGGCAGAGATATAGGCCGTTGGCCCTTTTGCCCCGTCCAAATCATCCTGGGTAAGAGCAAGGCAATTCAGCGAGACTGCAGGGTTTTTAGAAGCGACCCGATGCACTGCCTCCCAATCCTCGTCCCTTAATCCGTCACCCCAGAAATGGATGATACCCGGGACAGACAAGTGGCGCAGAACGCCCCACATCGCCACCAGAGTTGGCTTGAGAAAGCCACGATCAGTCACGAATGCGATCTGTGGCAGCGTTTTATTCGTCGATGAAAGCGACATGCAATTCTTCAAATGATGCACAAGGCAGTTACAAAACCCGACCCGGCGCATCAACTATTGGAAGAACATGAAATAATTAGGATCGGTGATAAGGATGTCCCGCAAGAATTGTTGCGGCCCGATATAATTGCTCAGCAATCAATATGCGGGCTATCTGGTGCGGCCATGTCAGCTCTCCCAGAGCGAGAACCAGATCGGCGCGCGAACGCAAAGCAGGATCGTGCCCATCCGGGCCGCCAATGGCGACAATCAGCTGGCGCTTGCCATCATCACGCATACGGCCGATGCGTTCAGCAAAAACTTCCGAACCGAGCGCCTTGCCGCGCTCGTCGAGCAGGATAAGAGCAGCACCATTATCCAGAGCTTCATTGATGCGCTGTGCTTCTTCGGCCTTGCGCAGTTCAGCCGTCTGTCCACGGCTTTCGGGGATTTCGCTCACACCGGCGAATTCAAGCCCAAGCGGCGGCCCCGCCTTGGAAAAACGGTCGAAATAACGCTCGACCAACTCCCGCTCGGGGCCGGCTTTCATCCGGCCCACGGCCATAACACTCACACGCATCACGTCCTCTTTACGACTTAGAGCACATTTCGATCAGATCGGCGCTCTAACTCATTCTTTTAACGCGCATCTCTATCCGAAAACCGTTTCACACGTTTCGGGTGCGCTCAAATCAGTGCACCGTTCCCGATGCGCGCTGATCTTCGAAATCGTCGTTGATCCAGATTTTTTCCAGATTGTAGAAATCACGGATTTCCGGACGGAAAATATGGACGACGATATCGCCTGTATCGATGAGAACCCAATCACCGCCCTCGAGTCCTTCGACCCGCATATCCTTACAGCCCATTTCACGAAGAGCCTGCAAAAGATGGTCAGCGACAGCCGTCACATGACGATGCGAACGACCAGACGCGACGATCATATAATCGCCGATCGAAGATCTTCCACGGATGTCGATGGGGATAATGGATTCTGCTTTGGAGTTTTCGAGACTGGCCAAAGCCGCGTCGAAGGCCTGGGACACGAAAGCTGTTTCGTTCATCCCGACCGGTGAAGGCGCGTGGTGAGCCTTCTTCTCAATTGCTGTTCTCAGTGTAGTTCCTTTCCGACAAGAACAACGCAGTACGGCATTCATAAGCACCGTACATACCTAAGATAGGCAGAGTCCCTGTATTCTTTCAAGAGTCTTGAATGGCTTACACCATTCACTTTTTCAATTTCTGTTTGCGGAGTGCGGTCGATGAGAGCGAGGATCGCGGTCCGTGAATGAAGGTCCAGGCCGGTGGTGTACGCCGCGCAAGGAGCGGGGCGTAATGTTCATCTAACCGGCTATCGGAAAATGTTTGCGCCATGCGTGACGATAAATAAGCCAAGGTCGAACCTGGCCTATCGATGACTGCAATCGGGAAATTCTGCGCAATCTCCCGCCAGCGCTGCCAGCGATGGAAGGAAGCGAGATTGTCCGCCCCCATAACCCAGACGAAATGCACACCGGGATTGGCCTTGCGGATCAGCGCCAGAGTGTCGGCTGTGTAGCGCACGTCAAACGCGGCTTCCAGCGCCGTCACCTTGATGCGCGGATCGCTTGCCACATGCTCGCTGAGCTCCAGACGTTCAGCAAGCGGGGCAAGTTCGCGCTTATCCTTCAGCGGATTGCCGGGCGTCACCATCCACCAGAGCTGATCAAGCTTCAGCCGCCGAATGGCGATTTCAGCGACCAGCGCATGACCACCATGCGGTGGGTTGAACGAGCCGCCAAACAGGCCCACCGTCATGCCCTTTTCGACATGCGGCATACGCAAATATTGCGCATCAACGTCCGGATAACTCGCCTTTAATGCGGAAAGCCCGAAGCCGAACTTCATCAGCCTCTAACCTGTCCGTTCCCACGAACACGATATTTGAAAGAGGTCAGTTGTTCGACACCAACCGGTCCGCGCGCATGCATCTTGCCGGTCGCGATACCAATTTCAGCCCCCATGCCGAACTCGCCACCATCTGCAAACTGCGTCGAGGCATTGTGCAGAAGAATGGCCGAGTCGATCTCGTTGAAGAAGCGCGCAACAACATCCGCATCCTCAGCCACAACAGCTTCTGTGTGGTGGGAGGAGTAACTGTTGATATGCTCAATCGCACCCGAGACGCCATCAACCAACGCGACTGAAATGATCGCGTCCAGATATTCGGTCGACCAGTCTTCTTCCGTAGCAAGCGTGGCGGCTGCATAAAGTGTTATGACTTCATCACTGCCGCGAATTTCGCAGCCCTTGGCAGCCAGATCTTCAAGAACCGGCACCAGATGCGTTTGAGCCACCGCGCGATCCACAAGCAAGGTTTCGGTCGCACCGCAAATGCCGGTGCGGCGCATCTTGGCGTTCACAGCAATCGCGCGCGCCATATCGAGATCAGCGGACTTGTCGATATAGAGATGACAGATGCCTTCAAGATGCGCGAAAACCGGCACACGCGCTTCCGATTGCACGCGCGCAACGAGGCTTTTGCCGCCCCGTGGCACGATCACATCAATCGCGCCATTCAGACCTTTGAGCATTTCACCAACTGCCGCACGGTCAGTAACCGGAACGATCTGGATAGCATCGGCAGGCAATTGCGCTGCCTCCAGTCCCGCAACCAGTGCCGTGTGAATAGCAGCCGATGAATGCGCGGAATCTGAACCACCACGCAAGATGACCGCATTGCCAGCTTTAAGACATAGTGCGCCAGCATCTGCGGTCACATTGGGACGGCTTTCATAGATCACACCGATGACGCCCAATGGCGTACGAACGCGCTCGATATGGAGACCATTCGGACGATCCCACTCGGCAATCACTTCACCGACTGGATCATTCAATTCAGCAATAGCGCGAATGCCGTCGGCGATTGCCTGAATGCGATTGTCATCGAGTGTCAGCCGATCAACAAACGAGGCTGCCATTCCGCTTTCCGCAGCATTGGCAAGATCGAGCTTATTGGCTTCAAGAATGGTATCTTTGCTTGCGAGAATGCTATCTGCAGCAGCAAGCAGGGCTTTGTTTTTCTGTTGAGGCGAAGCGATGGAAAGCGGAGCCGCTGCCTGTCTGGCTTTACGACCAACTTCTGCCATGATGGCTGCGATGTCAGTTCCGGCGTCCACTTTGTTCAACATCCTCTTCCCCTTATGCTTCTTCCGTCTCGCTAGTGGTCACACCCCGTACCACCAGATCATTGCGATGGATCATTGCAGCGCGCGCATCATAGCCAAGAATGGCGCTGATCTCATCGCTTTTGTGCCCGGCAATTTTGCGCGCATCTTCCGCATCATAAGCAATCAGACCGCGCGCGATTTCACGGCCGTCCTCGTTGAGAACCGCAACCGTGTCGCCACGCTCAAACTGGCCTTCAATCTCTTTCACACCCGCAGGCAAAAGCGACTTGCCCGATTTCAGCGCCTTGGCTGCACCAGCATCGACACGCAAACGACCAGCAGGTTCGAGATTGCCGGAAATCCACGTCTTCCATGCATTGACCGGAGCACGCGCTGGCTCAAACAATGTCGCGCGTTCACCCCGATCAATGGCCGAAAGCGGCCCCATACGTGTGCCGGAGGTGATAATCATCGCAGTGCCTGCCGCATTGGCTATCTTGCCAGCGTCAAGCTTGGTCTTCATGCCACCGCGTGAAAGCTCTGATGCCGCAGCACCCGCCATCGCCTCGATCTGAGGTGTGATTGTTGTAACGAGCGGCAGAAACTGTGCGTTCGGGTCTTTATGCGGCGGTGCCGTATAGAGACCATCAATGTCCGAAAGCAGAATAAGAAGGTCTGCACCCATCATGGTTGCAACACGGGCTGCGAGACGATCATTATCGCCATAACGGATTTCGGTTGTCGCAACCGTATCATTCTCGTTGATGATCGGCACTGCGCCGAGCTTCAGAAGCGTTTCAATCGTTGCGCGTGCATTGAGATAACGGCGACGCTCTTCCGTATCCGAAAGTGTCACGAGAATCTGACCCGACTTGATGTCGTGGCCGCCGAGCACATCGGCATAGGCTTTTGCAAGCGCGATCTGTCCGGCGGCGGCGGCGGCCTGACTTTCTTCAAGCTTAAGCGATTTCTTGGGCAGACCAAGCACCGTGCGTCCAAGCGCAATAGCGCCGGATGAAACAACCAGAACTTCGACGCCCGCATGATGGAGCACCGCAATGTCCTGACCCAGGCTCTCAAGCCAATTTTGCTTGAGACCAGTTGAGCGATCCACCAGAAGGGCTGATCCGATTTTGATAACGATGCGGCGATAGTCTTTGAGTTGTTTCAACATGCCTTCATTCCCTCGCCGCATTCTCAAGCGCATCCCGAAAAGCTTGAAGCGGTTTTCGGACAAGATGCACGACCAAATAAAACCCTATGCTTATTCGTCTTCAGCAGTACCGGCTTCAACGGCCCGGCTCTGATCAATAACCGCAGCCAGCTGGCGTAGCGCATCGTTCAAGCCTTCATGGCTGACCGCTGAAAGCAGCAGCGGATCGCGCCCGCAAGCCTTCTTCAGCGCCTTCACCTTTTCCTTGCGTGCATCCGGATCAAGCGTATCGATCTGCGACAGCGCCACGATTTCCGTCTTGTCCGCAAGGCCATGTTCATAGGCCTCCAGTTCACCGCGAATGACGGTGTAAGCCTTCGCAACATCTTCTTCCTGCGCCGACACCAGATGTAGAAGCACGCGGGTACGCTCGACGTGGCCCAGGAAGCGATCGCCAAGCCCGATACCTTCACTAGCGCCTTCAATCAGGCCCGGAATGTCAGCGATGACAAATTCACGCGCATCGACGCGCGCGACACCGAGGTTGGGGTGCAGCGTCGTGAAAGGATAATCGGCAATCTTGGGCTTTGCAGCCGTCACACTTGCCAGAAAGGTCGATTTACCCGCATTCGGCAGGCCGACCAGACCAGCATCAGCAATCAGCTTGAGCCGCAGCCAAAGTGTGCGCTCAATGCCGTCCTGACCCGGATTGGCGCGACGCGGCGCGCGATTGGTCGAGGTCGTGAAATGCAGATTGCCAAAGCCGCCATTACCACCCTTGGCCAGACGATAACGCTGGCCAATTTCGGTGATGTCACAGATCAGCGTTTCATCATCTTCTTCAAAAATCTGCGTGCCAACCGGCACTTTGAGGATGACATCATCGCCCTTGCCGCCGGTCATGTTGCGGCCCATGCCATGCATACCGGTCTTGGCCCGGAAGTGTTGCTGATAGCGATAATCAATCAGCGTGTTGAGGCCATTGACGGCTTCCACCCAGACGTCGCCACCGCGGCCGCCATCACCGCCATCAGGGCCACCGAATTCAAGAAACTTCTCGCGGCGGAACGACACGGCCCCCGCCCCGCCATTACCAGAGCGGATATAGATCTTGGCCTGATCGAGAAATTTCATTGAACCTTACCTCTTACGACGCAATAGAACTTGACTTGGGTGCGTCTTAAACTTTGGGATTGCGCGCAATCTCGCGCAATCCGATTTGCAATTACAGCAAAACCCGTGTCCTGCAAACAGCAGAAACATAAGGTTTTCAGCCTAAATTCAGTTTCCACGCAGGATCACTGAAATCAATATAGAGCAGTTCCTGATCCAGATACTGACCCTGCACATAAAGCGACTTCGGCTCAACACCATAGGATTTGAAACCAAGCTCATAATAGATGCGCTTCGCAGGCTCATTGGTTGCCACGACTTTCGCATCCAGTATCACGACGTGCTCAGCCGCGTGTTCGATAATCTGCCCAACAAGCGCCCTGCCAAGTCGCAAGCCACGCGCTTCCGGCGCGACATAGACACTGACCAGAGTGCCACGATGACGCTCGGACCTGCGTTCATGGCGGAACAAGCCGGCGATACCCATCAGGTTTTCACCATCAAAGGCGCCGAAAATGACATTGCCGTTCACTTGCTCCAGACGGCGTGCAAACACGCTGTCGGAATAGGCATTTTCTTCTTCAAAGGTCGACCCGAAAGCATGCGGTGCAAGCTGCAATGCAGACAAGCGGATCGCGCGAAACCGGTGCAGGTCTCCCTTATCCAGTGCGCGAACAACAACCCTTTCACGGGCGACGGCGTAAATATCGTTCATTATATTCCCCGATGATTATTGGCCCTGCGGGAATTCTCGCAGGGCCGTTTTTTTGATTATGACTGCCAGCTTCTCAGGCCGATCCATGTGCGCCGGTCGAGGACATAACGCTCGACAGGGACATTTCCGGCGGCAAGTGAATCCGCCATGCCCATGCTGCTGAACTGAAAGCCGCACTTATGGATCACACGACGCGAACCGCCATTGCTAGCGTGACACGAAACATGCAACCGCTCGATTGGCGTGGCCCGGAAAGCCAGATCGATCAATGCGTGGGCAGCTTCCGTGGCAAAACCATGCCCCCAATAGGGCTCACCCAGCCAATAGCCGATCTCCAGGCCTTCGCCGTGGCTATGCGGGTGGATGCCACAACAACCCATAAAGATACCGGTTTCAGCTTGGGTGATTGCGTAAATGCAATTGCCCATCTCGCCTTTTCGCACGCGCTCGACAAAATCCACGGCATTTTCGCGGGTGTATGGGTGAGGCATACGGGCGAGCATAGTCGAGACGCGGGCGTTATTGGCAAGATAGGAAATTGCATCCACGTCTTCGGTATGTGGCCGGCGGAGAACCAGCCTGTCCGTGACGAGGACGGGGCAATCTAACTGATCTGCTAATCCAGGCGAGAGATCAGCATAACTGGCCTCCCGCTCGCTACAGCTCTCGTAATATTCTTCTTCTAAAACTTCGACGACCATTTGTCTGTCCTCCAGATGCAAAAAGGGAAGATGGTTGTCCCATCTTCCCTTCGATCTTTAGGCTGGTCGCCATATATACCGGGTCCAATGGGACGCCGGTATTTATGAGTGCCCGGCTTACTCTGCTGCTTCCGCGATCGGGTTTACCGATACGTAGGTGCGGCCGTTGGCTTTCGTGCGGAAAGCAACGGAACCGTTGGTGGTAGCAAAAATGGTGTGGTCTTTACCGAGGCCAACATTGGCGCCCGGATGCCACTTCGTGCCGCGTTGGCGCACGATGATGTTGCCAGAAACGACAGCTTCGCCGCCGAACTTCTTCACGCCAAGGCGCTTCGACTCTGAATCGCGACCGTTACGCGACGAACCACCAGCTTTTTTGTGTGCCATTGGATTTCTCCTTTAATCTCTTCTACTTACTCAGCCGACTCGGCCTTGGCTGCAGCCTTCTTAGGCGCTGCCTTCTTTGGCTTTGCGACTTCGCCTTCAGCGGCGTCTGCCTTAGGAGCCTTCTTCTCAGCGGCCTTCTTCGATGGCTTTGCGCCGTCGGTAAGGATCTCCGAGATACGGATCGTCGTCTGTTCCTGACGATGACCGCGGGTGCGCTTCGAATTCTGACGGCGACGCTTCTTGAACGCGATAACCTTGCGTGCACGGCCCTGTTCAACGACTTCAGCCGTTACGAGAGCGCCAGCTACGGTCGGAGCACCGATCGTCGTGCCAACCAGCAGAACTTCTGCGAATTCTACGATGTCGCCAGCTTCGCCAGCAACTTTTTCGATCTTGATCAGGTCATTTGCGGCAACGCGGTACTGCTTGCCACCGGTCTTAATGACTGCGAACATTTGTTGTCCTTTCGGTTGTTCGGTCCGGCTCTCATTTCCACGACATTTGCGCCGAAGTGATGGGCCGTCTTTTTATCAGTCGGTTGGTGAGTGGGCTTTATGCCCTTGATTACAACTCCGGAAACCCGAAATTTCGCAATCAAAACAATAGGCGCGGATCACTCCACGCCTGAAGTCTGGTGCTTATAGGTGTGAAGCAGCAGAAAAGTCAAGAATTTTCACAACAGAATGCAAATTAGCTCTTGTCTAATCGTCTGTGGCTCGTTATTGAGCCGCTACACACTTAGCATTCGCTTTAGATGCTTATCAACGGCGCGATTTTATGGATCGCTTTACCCGTGGTGCACAATGCGGAGAGGTGGCTGAGTGGTCGAAAGTACCGCACTCGAAATGCGGCGTGGGGGTAACTCCACCGTGGGTTCGAATCCCACCCTCTCCGCCACTGGTAACTACTTGATTTTAAAGAGAAATTCGCCGTTTTCGGGATGTTCCTACCCACGGAAATACCCGGCGAATCATGTATCTCACCTATCGAAAATCCGGCGTCCGCTTCCAGATTGCCGTCCCTGCTGATCTCCACTCCCGACTCGGGCGAACCCCGATCCGAATCCCGCTGGGGATGATCTCGGCCACCTCCGCGAGACGGATCGCCCGTTTACTCTCCGGTCACGCCGAGCGCCTATTCATCGCCGCGAGATCACAGGAGATGAATGCCATGTCGAAACCGGACCTTCGCGACGCCCTCATAGCCGAGCTACAGGGCCAGCTCGCCGAGATGGCCGACCAGTTCGAGGAATACAGGACGAACTCGGAGCGGCTGCTCGCCGTCGAGGTCGAGAACGCCCGACTTGTCGGCGAGAACCAGACGCTGGCGAAAGTCGTGCCGATCGGCGAATATCTGGGCGCCGTTGCGGACGGCATGGAAGCGCTGGAGGCGAAGGTGCGCACTCTCCCACGCACGCAGCAAGGCGGCGTCGAGGATGCCCTGGCTCTCCTGCAAGATCAGATGACGTCGCTGTCGCAGGCCGTCCAGATGTCGCTCGACGGAGGCCCGGTTCGCCCCCTCCTGTCGGAAGTGCTGGAAGACTGGACGGAAGTCCGCAGTGGCTTTGGTATCGCTACGAAGAAGCTCGACACCGACCGGAACCGCGTTCTGGATTTCATCGAATTCGCCGGCGACAAGCCCGCCAACAAGTACACATATTATGATGTCCAGCGGTTCGCGAACCTCCTCGTGCGTGTGCCGGGGAACTACTCGAAAATCCCGCATCTCAAGGGGAAGCCCCGACAAGATGCGGCGGATTATAACGACCGGCTGGCCCCTGAGGACCGATTGCCGACGCTCTCCGTGAAGTCGATCGAGGACAACTACCTGTCGCCCCTACGGGTCCTCTTCCGCGACATCGCGGCGGAGCACAGCTTTCGGTCGCCGCTCACCGACGTCGATATTCGTATCTCCTCGGACGCAACACCATCGGTCGAACGTCTCCCGTTCGCGGTCCCGGAGTTGAACCGGTGGTTCGCGCACGCGGCCAAGGAGGGGCGGGCGGACATGAAGTGGCTGCCGCTGCTCGGCACCATCACAGGCGCCCGCATAGCGGAGCTCATCTTCCTTCAGGGGAAGGACATATATCGCATGCGAGGCGACGACGGCACGGAGTGCTGGGTCCTTGACCTTCGGACAGACCTCATAGCCGAAGGCGGCGGGACCCAGAAGCGCAAGACCAAGAACAAGTCGTCGCGGCGCCTAATCGCCCTCCACGAGACGTTCGAGACGCTGGGCTTCATCAGGTATACCCAGTCCCGTCAAGACGACGAATGGCTGTTTCCTGCCGCTTTCTACTACGGAAAACGGCGCGTCTCCGACCCTGCCGACGCGGCCAGCAAGCGGATGAACCGAATGCTAAAGGACGTCGGTATTCATGAGAGGCAGGTGCAGGTGTTCCACTCCACCCGCCACACCGCAAAAGACATCATGCGGATGGCTCGCGTAGGTGAGCGAACCCATGACCTTCAAACGGGGCATACACTCGACACTGTCTCGAAGCGCTACGGCCTGAAGCACCTCGGCCAGCAGGAGCTTGAAGTGCTGCGCAGCCTGCCACTCCCCGAAGGTCTTGACCTCACCCCTTACATGAGAGAGGACGCGCCCTCATCGTGAACCGGCACCGTCGCCTCGCGGGGGCTTCAGCCCCCTACCGCGCTTTGCTTGGCCTCCCCACCCTCATTGGCGGGGGCCTAGTCCGGTGCAGGGCTCAGACGGCCAAGAGGCCTTTCTAAGACCTACACCGGGGCAACAGGATTGGGTCGCTCCGGGAAGTCAATGGAAATAGACGCGCACCGGGTCGCTGCGCTCCCGCACCACTGCGCATCGATTTCCATTGACTGCCCTCCCGCTCGGCAGTCGCACATCGAGACGCCGCGTTAGATCTTCGTTGGTCCTGCGATCGTTCAGCCCTGGGCTCGATTCCCCGAATCTGCTATAAAATCATTGTTTTACAATGCTTTATAGGGATTTTCATGGAAACGACAACAACGACCATTCGAGGACTTGCGTTCAACACGATCCTCACCGAAACGACGCACAAGGACGCGCGGGGCGTTCTCTTCTACCTCGCAACGATCACCATCAAGAGCCACAAGACAGGCGTCGAGCGTGTTGCGCGCCGGTCCCGCATTCCCGGAGCCGGAAAGGCGCTCGCTCGCGACGTCCAGCGACGGGGCGTCCGGGCGCTCGACAGGCTGGCAGCGTGACGGGAGACATCACATATGAGCAATAAAGCGAAGACGACCGAGGGCCAGACGTTCACACTCGCCGTAGGAGCGAGGTGCCAGTCCTGTGTCATGCCTGCACTGCTGACGCGTGATTTTAGGGACTGGGACTACATGCCCGACGACGGCGACGTCGCGGAGGCTCTCATGCAGCACGTAGAGAAGCGCTGCGGGACCTGCCTCGATAGCTGCTGGGCCGAGGAAGCGGGCAACCACTTCGACATTTCCGTGGCGGCAAACGACTGAAAAAGAAGCGGGGCCGTCAGGCCCCGTTTTCATGCGACGTCGGCGGTGTCGGCCAGCCGCGCTTTCGCAGCCCTTCTCGCTCTGTAACGGACCCGGTGTTCTGCCCTTTCGTCCCACATCGCAGTAGGAATCGAGCACAGAGCAAAGTTGACCACGGCCTCCACCGTATCGCCTGACTTCGCTGCCGCCGCTTTTATCAACTCGAACTCTTCCGGCGACCAGAGCCGAATCACGTCCTCGCGAACTACACTGTCAATGAACTCAGCGACAGACACTCCGCGCACCGCCGCGAGCTTCTCTGCGCGCTCGACCGTAGAGGAGCTGAGGCAGACCCTTCGCATAGACCACGCTGGACGGTGCCGCTCGCGATACTTCCGCGACCGTTCGGCAGCCGTCATCGCCACGCCGGTTGCAGACGGACGCCCGCGCTTCCGCTTCGCTGGGTTTTCCGTCGCGGTATCCGACACGGAAATCATCTCCACATCTGGACCGGTTTCCGCGACGTCTTCCGTCACGACGTCGCCGAGCAGTATCGCGGCTGCATTTTGTAGCGGCGATCCCGTCACGATATTTCGATTCATGCCCATGTTCGTCTCCCATTTTTCGCGACGATGACCGTCACAGAAAAATGGTCAGAGCAGACGATTCCGGCGTCAAGCCGGTTTTCGTGACGCACGGAATTTTCTGGAATCGGCGTCGAATCCGAGGCGGTTACTACCCGCCGACGTCGCCCGGACGCGTCCTACGGCCTTCGCTCGCGTCCTCATTTTTGGATTCAGGCGGTCAGGACCGGTTTTCGTGCCCGACGTCCGCTCCGCCCAACCCGTCGTAGAAAGCGACGACAGCCTCCGCCAGCGCCTCGACGTCGGCCTTCGCTGGGGCACCGCCTGACAGAAGCTCGACGTATGCGGCGTCGAGATCGGCGAGCTGCCGACGCTGGCCCCCGGTCAGATGATCGAGCAGCGCGCCGACGTCGGTTCTATTTTCCGTTACGTATGCCATCACATTATTCTCCTACCTTCTTCCGGGACCCGGCCCGGTGTCCTCTTCGACTTCTGCGACGTCCGGCTCCATCGCTGGAAGCGAGGACGGCGGCTCCGGTTCGTGGATGGCTTCTACACGCGCTGCCGTCATCGCACGCTGCACGAGCTCCGCCGGTCCCGCACCGACACCGAGGATTCGAAGCTGGCTGTGGTCGTCGCTTGCGGCCTGCTGGCGCAGCCAGTCATGACAGACGGACGGCAGACGTCGCTCAAGAGCGATGCGTGCTTCTTCGCGACGTCGCGGCGACGGCGAGTCGAGCTCCCGCACGAGTCTGCGCCACGATTTGAGAGCCGGCCGCAAGCGCGGCGTGGGCGTCTCCGACGTCGAGAGGGCGGCGTCCGGCTGCGGATCGAGCCCGCGCTCGCGAGCCCAGGCGTCGCGACCCAGCCCGTACCCTTGCGGCGGATCATACCGCGTCCGGCGTCGCGGACGAGGAGCGATGTCGAACGCTGGCTCGGCGGGCTGCGCAAGAGCCAGCACGGCGGAGAGCAGCGCGAGCAGTTGCAACGCGGTCTTTATCGCCGGATCACTCCGGCGCTCGCGGCGGCGCGCGAGATCGCGCCGCAGTTCGTCGACACATGTTCGACGCCGCCGTTTCTTCTCAGTCGAATCCTTGCTCATGCCGACGCCTCCAATCCTTGCGATAAGCATGCGTGCCGGCTGGATTCGACGCAAACCCGCGCGGGCGTCGCGACGTCCGGAAGAAGGATTCGACGCCGATTCCGGGTAGGTTGGGATACGGTGGCGTCGCCCAGACGCACTGTACGGCCTCCGCTCGCGTCCTCATTTTTGGAAATCGGCGATTCTGGCAGATTTTCGGCCTCCGGGTGCCCCGGAGCCAGAAACGCCAAACGCGGAGTCGAAAGCAGAAAGGGGGCCGAAGCCCCCTTTCAATCCGCCTGTACGGCGGCGAACATGGTATGATGATGCCGAGTTCCAACCCATCATCCCAAACTATATACTTCAGAGCCGCCTGCACGGCGGTGGACTGAAATCTCTGCGTGTGCAGAGACGTTCGCTATTCTCTATGTAGAACGGTACATCTCTGCGTTTGCAGAGAACGCTCACGAGAGCATCGAACGGTCAGTTCTCAGGAACATCCCTGCGGTTGCAGAGGTCTTCCGTCGTGCTGACCTCATCAACATGACGCCCGTCGGTGGTTAACGCAAGCGTAGAACTACCCTGTTTTGCAAGAAAGTTGACGTTGGTTAACGGACTGTAATTGTTGACAATACAGTCGTCATCGCCGCCCCGGCGTCGGCCTCATGCCGAAGCCTGCCCCCAGCGCTGGCTCTGGCTCCGGCGGACGAAGACGTTGTACCTCCCGCCGTGCGGCGTCGCGCTGCGCAGCCGTCTCCGTGAGTGCTCCGTCGAGGGTCCGCGCCCGATCCTCTGCCTTCTGACGATCAGACTCGGCGGCTCTGGCCCGGTTGTCGGCGGCGTCCGCTCGACGCTCGGCAGACGACGCCTGGTCGCGCAGCCGGTCCATTTCGACGGCGACGGCAGCGCGAACACGTTCGGCAACCTTCGACACCCGGAAGCCGTCGAAGGCCGTCCGCAACATCGACGGCAGCCGCTGCAAACGGGCCGACGCCGCACGAACGCGAGCGGTCTCCTCCCGGACGCGGGACATCATCCCGCGCGCCTTGCGCTGCTCGGCTACGGCCTTATCGTGAGCGGCTTTGGCCGCGTCCGTGGCCTTCTTCGCTTCCGCCAGGCGTCGGGCGGCGTCGGCTTTCGCGGCATCGGCCTCGGCGCGCAGCGTGGCGGTCTCGGTCTCCGCCGTCGAGACCATGGATTCGGTCTCGGCCTTTTTCGCGACGATATGCGTCTCGATTTTTGACTTAACGACGGCAGCACGATCGAGCGCGGCTTGCAGGGCCTTCGCCTGTGCCTTCTCCCGCTGCCATCCGTCGCGCGGGAGATTCCGACGCCGCGGACCGAGGCGGGCCAGCCCGCAGGGAATGCCGACAGTCTCGTGATACGAGTCCTGCCATGCCCGCATCGCATTCTTGTACGCGGCGTCGCCACGCTTCGACAACGCTTTCGAATCCTCACCGTCCTCGGGACCGGCCGCCATCGCCGCACGCTTGGCGGTGACGCCGGGATGATGCCGCAGCGCGCGCATTTCCGTGTCGCCTGTCGGCACGACGTACGCGTGGATATGATAGTGCGACTCGTCTTCATGACGGACGACAGACTTCAAGTCATCGCCGTATTGCGCCCGCAACCAGGCAACAGTCCGCCGCTCCCACACCTCGACCTCAGTCCTCTTCGCGGCATCGGCCCGGACTTCTTCCATCGTGTACGGATGGCTCGCGATGACCGTGTGCAGGGTCTTGTGGTCCTGCCGCAACTTGCGCGGCGTGCCCGCCTTCGGAACCGTCCGGGCCGCGTCAGCAGCAGCATCGTGGAGAGCTTTGACCTCCGCCACGTCCACACCGTAGACGACGACGGGCGGCAACGGAGCCGCGACGTGGACGGATGCCGCTGGGTCGCGGCGGGCTTCAGCAAACACGAAGCTCGTGGAGCGGCCCTTGTCGTCGCCTTTCCGGCTGAAGGACTCGAGATGGACGAACTGGAAGCCCATGTGCGCCTCACTGCACGACGGCGGAGGCGGTCGCGGTGGCGCTGGCCCCGGTCGCGATGTCGATGGCGCGGATCGACCAAGCATATCGTCCTAGTGTCCGGGGAGACCCGTAGACAGCCCCCAGAGGCCCGAGAACGACCCCAGGCGGCAGCACCCCGGCGACGAGAGACCACACGTAGCGCCCGGAGCCGTAGCGGACGTCGGGCGCGATGACGACCGCCTCGCCGACGTGCCACGCGAACTTGTCCGGCGAGTAGGAGGCGTCGAACTGGACGGGGACCGGCGGCGAGAGCGGCGTCGCCGACGCCGCCCCGGCGACAGTCAGGAGAGCGGCGAGGGCTCTGAGGATGGCTGTCATAGATGCGCCCTCACTTTACCACGACGATCCGGGCAACCGCCGTCGTCGTCAACCCAGTCGCGACGTCGAGGACGAGGATTGACCAGTGGTAATCGCCGACAACTCCGACGCGGCCAGAAAAGACGCCCGTCGCACTGTTGAAGAACAGGCCAGCCGGGAGTGGCGTCGCCGTTGCGAGCGCATATTCGTACTGCCCGGAGCCACCGGAGACGTCGGGCATGACCAACACAGATTCCGCCGTGCTCCACGCGAACCGGTTGCCGCCGTAGGTGACGGCGAGCGATGTCGCAGGCGTCTCACTGGCCGGAGCCGGAGCGGTGATCACACCTGTCGTCGCGGAGCGCCAGACGATCGTCGGTTCGGAAGCGGACGCCGTGCTCGACAGCAGCAGCGCCGCGATGAAGGAGAGAGCCGCCGCGCGCATCACCGCCAACCCCTGTGATCCAGGGTCTCGACCCGGAGGTCGAATTCGCGCTCGAAGGCCCAGAAGCGGTCCTCGGCTTCGTCTTCGTCCCCCTCGGGCATGTCGAAGTCATCGTCGTTCGGCTCGATGTAATCGTCATACTCGACGTCGAGCCGCGCCCGGAAAGGAATGCGGTCAGTCATGACGACCATCACACAGCCTCCCCGAACTCGAAATCGATGCCGAACGAGAAGGATGCTACAAGCCGAACACGCGCGAGAAAGGCGTCGTCGCTCATGTGCTCATGACCGCCGTTTTTCTCGGTCCTGTCCTGCGAGAAGCTGGCATAGCGTTCCGCGCTCTCCCATATGACCGCGTACCATGAAGCCGGCAGGCGAATGATCTTGAGCCGTGCTGAGGCAATCGGTCCTTGATTGGTGATGATGATGTGCCGTTCGTATTCCTGCATGACGCTCCTCCAATGCTGGTGGAAGAAGCGTGAGTGCCGGCGGAGCCAAGAACAAGTAGTAGAGACCGGCTACCACTAGCTGGCGCTAGTGCCGGCTCTCCGAGGGGACCTTCCGTCGGACCCTTTCCGGGGACGTTCGCGCGGCGCCTGGCGGGGCCTTGTCGCCGTCCTCCCGGACGACGAGACCTGAGCCGTCAGGTCATGGTGACGACGGTTGCCCGACGTCACGCCGCGATGCGGCACCCATGCTCCGAGGACTGGCCCGGAACATGGGCGGCAGACGCCCGCCATTCAGCCCAGCGGGCTTCGCTTGCGGCGAGTTCCGCCCGCAACTTCTCGCGCCACGCCACGATGTCGGGCGTCTCGAACGGGATTTCGTCGTCATCGTCGGTCGATCGCGGGGCTAGACGGACAACCGTGGCACCGTCGAAGAGCGAAACGACCTCCCGGAGATCGTCGTCAACCTCTTCCGGCGGCACTTCCTCGTCGCCGTCCGCGTGTGCGGGGACAGTTGGCCTACATGTGTGGACCATATACGGGGCTGCTTCCGCAGCCTCGCGTATATCGTCGGACGACATGACGGCCTCGCGAGCCATCTGGGCCACCCGGAGCGCCTCTTCCGGCTCCGGCCCCCAGTTGTCGTCCCACATCTCGCGTGCGGCACGCTTCCACGCTTCGATGTCGCCGCCGGCCTCGCCGAACGGTTTCGTCGGATCGTATCGCTGCACCATGATCAGAGGCTCCGCCCACGGCGAGTGCCGCCACTGGGGCAGCGTCATGCCGAGCAACATGTTCGACGGCGGCACCTTCTTCTCGACGTCGGTCGCGGCGTCGGATTTTTCGCTGTCCTCGCTGTCCTCGCTGTCCTTCTTCTTCTCGTTGTCCGAATCCTTGTCCGACTTCTTCCTCTTCCTCACGCGCATCAGCCGGCCGTCGCCGCGTCCGACATGGACGCGCACGACCTTTTCCCCGGCTTTGTCGAGCGCCTTCATCCAGTCCTTGAAGTCGCCGAGCGGCTGGCAGAGCTTCAGCCGCTGGGTGGCCTGATACAGCCACACCAGCTCCTCGACGGACGACTTCAACGTGTCGTTCGGCTTGGAGCAGTACTTCACCAGTTCCTCTACGGCCTCGACCTTGCCGTTGTCCTTCCACCATGCGCCCGTCGCATCGTGCGTGAAGCGCAGGAAGTCCGCCCACGTCTTGCCCTCTTCCTTCAGCACCCGCGTAGGCCAGTAGAGGACGTTGGCGTGGACGTGGTATAGCACCGTGGCCGCACCGTACCGCTCAGACAGGTTCGACGCCTGGCCGCGAGCATGAGCCTCGGCGTCGCGCTCCGCTGCCGTCGCCCGCGTGAACTCGATGCCACGGTACAGGACTTTCACGCCCCACTTCTGCTGGGCCTTGCTGGCCCATTTCGATATGCGCCGGTTCAGGTCCCGGATCGCACCGCGCATGTCGCCCTGGCGATCCGCGCTGAAAGGGATCGGCTCCGAACAGGTCATTACGGCGTATCTGAAATACTTCGAATATTTGTGACCGCTGATGAAGAGCTTGAGCCCGTTCACCGTCGGGCGACGGTCGCGGGCGGCGACGGTCGGTAAGAACCGGCAGGCACGGTAGATGCGCTGCTGTTCGACCACGCCCGTCACCGCGCCGATGAACGTCACGTCGCCGTCGAGGACGACGTTCACGCCCGCTCCGGCCAGTGCGTCGGCGATGTGCGCCGTCTGCCGTTCCAGCTCCGCCGATGCCGCCTGACGCTGCGCCCAGCCCACCGGGTCCATGGCCCAGCCGGTGTTCGACCGCAGCACGTCGTCATGCGTTTTCTTCGACGGAAACGCGACGGACGCCTCCAGCGACTGGAGAGCCGCAGCGGCCAGTTCGCCCAGAACACGCTTGGCTTTCTTGGGCTTGTCAACATTTTTGGCTGGCTGGATATAGTTCGGCGCGGCGTCGCAGGGGTCGTATCCGAGCCCCCAGCTCACTTGCCCGTCAAATGGGGCTTTACAATCTCGCGGCTATTGTTCACCATTTGAGAACATCTCCTAGAAAACCGCCGCGAGGGTTCCAGCCCGTTGACCGGCGGTTTTTCTATGCTCGATCGTCGGCGCGAGGCCGTCAAGCTCAGTCGGAAGCCAGCTAATTGTTGACAATGGCCGGGGTATCAAATACCCACGCTCGTACCCGAGCGGAAATTTCGATGATTAAAAATCAATATGTTACACGGAGAATGGTAGAGAGTCCCACCCTCTCCGCCATTTTATCTATTGAAACGAGATCGCACCGAACATCGCTGACTAACAGCAGTTCTCCCCTGCGCGGCCCACAATCATCAACTGCTGGACCACGCCTGAGACACCGTAATGCTTGCGGATTGAAGAGCCGCTAAAGGTTCTTCTGAGCAAACCGATCAAATGCCATCAGGAACTCACCGAGGAATTTGGCCGTATCAGGCACCAGCTTGCCGCTTTCATCCAGCAGCTTGTCAACATGTGCGAGATAAGCCTCTGGCTGCTGCAAAGTCGGCATATCCAGAAATACCAACGACTGACGAAGATGATGATTGGCACCGAAGGCTGAAATATTGCCCGGAGAGCCGCTGATGATCGCAGCAGGCTTTCCACTCCAGACACTCTGGCCATATGGACGTGAACCGACATCGAGCGCGTTCTTCAAGCCCCCCGGCACAGACCGGTTATATTCCGGCGTTACGAACAACACGGCATTGGCCTTGCTCACCTCAGAACGGAAACGCTTCCAGGCAGCGGGTGGGGCGTCGGCATCCAGATCCGGATTATAGAGCGGCAAGTCGCCGATCTCGACAATCGTCAATGCCATGTCGTCTGGTGTTACTGCATTCAAGCCGAGCGCAACCTTATGATTGAAAGAATCTTTTCTCAAGCTCCCAACCAGAACAGCTACATTCACTTTCGTCATAGCAATTTCCTCTTTGAAATCGAACAAGCCTCACTTGCAAAGGAAGTAAGAGACAAAGCCAAGAGGTCAACTCGCCTGACACAGAATGATCTTGCTGAGTGCTTCCGGCCACCGCTTCTCAGCAATGGCCAGTCCGTGTTAGAAGGCCGTCATGAGTGTGTTGTCAGATGTTTCTCCCGTTTATAATCCGCCGTTAGAGCCATATGTTTCGATCATCCATCGCGACGTGGATATTCTGGTTCTGGATAAGCCAAGCGGACTGTTATCCGTCCCCGGACGTCATCCGGCACTTTCTGACAGCCTGGCCACACGCGTCCAAAAGCAGTTTCCAAAAGCTTTGATGATCAATCGTCTGGACAAGGACACGTCCGGTCTTGTGCTCATGTCGCTCAATCGCAAAGCTCACGCCGCTATCGCTGCGCAGTTTGAAGCGCGCACGACAGAGAAGCGCTACATTGCAGAGGTTTGGGGTCGGGTGGAACAAGACGGGGGACTGATCGATCTGCCATTGGCAATTGATCCGGACAATAAACCGCGTCATCGTGTCGATCTTGATAATGGAAAGCCAGCCCAGACACGCTGGCAGGTGCTGGAACGTCATGAAAACAACACTAGAATGCAGTTGTTTCCGCTGACCGGTCGTACTCATCAATTGCGCGTTCACATGAAAGCGCTGGGGCATGTTATTCTTGGCGATGAGTTTTATGCCGAAGGTGAGGCACTTGGCGCAGCAGACCGCTTGCTTCTTCATGCAGAAGAAGTCGCTTTCCAGCACCCGGATGGTCGGCATGTGAAATTCACGGCCCCTTGCCCTTTCTAACAATGGCTATGTTTCGGAAATACCCATGTCGCAGAAAATAGACACATCGGAACTGGTTGTTGATTTTGTCGGTGGTGCCGTCGGGCATCGCTTTCGTTCCGGTGAGGGACGCGGACAGGCTCTGGCAAAGGCGGCGGGTCTTGCAAGTGGCATCACGCCAGACATTGTGGATGCAACAGCCGGTCTTGGCCGCGATGCTTTTCTGCTCGCCGCACTGGGGGCGAAGGTAACGCTGATAGAGCGATCAGAGAAAATGCACAGGCTGCTGGCTGAAGGGCTGGCGCGCGCTGCAGCTGAAGGCGGTCAATATGCGGAAACCGTGGCGCGCATGACTCTATTACATGGCGATTCCTGTCTGCTGATACCGGAATTGAAGCCAATGGTCGTTCTGGTTGACCCCATGCATCCACCGCGAGGCAATACGGCTCTGGTCAAAAAGGAAATGCGTCAGATCCGCGAGATCGTCGGCACCGATGCAGACTCTGAGAAGCTGATGCTTGTGGCTCTTGAACACGCGCTAAACCGTGTCGTGCTAAAATGGCCGCTGCGCGCTGAGCCCATGGCAGGGCTACGCAAGCCCTCCCATCAGATTCTCGGTAAAAGCACCCGCTACGATGTCTTCGTGAAAGCAAAGATCGTAGCCAATTAGATCAGTGCCCTCAACTTGTTGAGATGCACGCGTTAGAGCATTTCCAATTTTCATTAAATGTTGGAACTGCTCTATCTATTTTGCGCGCATCTTGTTCTGCAAAACCGCTTCGCACTTTTCGGAATGCGCATTACGCTCTAATTCGAGCACTTCACATCATAAGACAGGACCGATGGCGTATCACCTACCGTTGTGACAGACAGGCTGTGGCCGGCATTCTTATAGGAGAAGCCGCAATAGCCGAAGCCAGTTCCTGAGCAGCCATCAACCTCACTGATACCCATCTCTCGCAAACCCTTCGATATGATGTCCAGCTCATCCTTGCTTTCTTCTGGCTGCCAGCCATGTTCAATGAGCATGATACGCGCCAGACTAATCGGCAGTCGATAAATATTGGGAACCGTCACTTGGCCTGAACAGAATTTCTCTTCGCCCGGTAATGCGGTGACAATGATACCTTTGCCACCAACCAGCTTCACATCAGCAACCGGCTGCTGTACCCAGTCGCCATCCCAAATGCGTATGCCTTCACCGTTCTGTTCGACACGCCCCAGACTGAGGGCTGCATTTTTGGCGGCATACGCAAGTGCAACAAGTTTGCCGTCTTCATAAAAGGCAAGATTGCCTTCTTTCAACAAGCACGATCCGCTCGTTCCTTGTTCCATATCGGCCACGAAACTGACAGCCTGCAACGCGCCAAGCTTCGCTTCCCCGGTCACGATCCAGCCCCGCTCTTCCACCGCACGCGCCTCGGCACTTGTCGTTTTGGTGTCCTGGTTATCGCAAGAAGCGGCGTCTCCGCTTTTCTTTGGTGCCTTTGGCAGCTCTGCAAGCCGCACAATATCAACGCCGGTGACTTGTGAAACAGGGATGATCTTATCCAGAGATGTTGGATGAGTAGTATCCGATTGAGCATTCGCTGAGCCAGCCAACACCAAGGTCATGCCAGCAACGAGAAAACGTGAAATCATGCCACACCATTCCGAAAATCTGTGTTCTTGCGAGCAAAACGGTGCATCGGATGAAACGGTGCCTCGCCTGATTCTGGTACAAGATAGCAGCCAAATGACAGTTTCAAAGCCAGAACATTGTTTTTGCTGTATCTTCATCGAAATTAGACTGGATCGTCCAAGATAGCGATTTGTATTGTTTGAGACTTGGAAGCATTATCAAGCGAACTAGATAGTCGCGTAACCATGACGTAATACAGTCAAACATGATTGAGGCCGGATGAAAAAGACCATTGATCTGACAACCGCGCCCATCAATCAGGCACTGTTGCTTTTCGCTCTGCCAACGCTCGGCTCGTCAATCCTGCAATCGGCCAACGGCTCCATCGATACAATCTGGATCGGTCAGTTGCTGGGGACAGACGCTCTCGCAGCGACAACAAACGGCAATCTGGTAATGTTTCTGCTGACTGCCTTCGTCTTCGGTTTCGGCATGGCCTCGACGATTCTGATCGGCCAGTCCTTTGGGCGGCGGGATATCGAAACGGCACGCGCCATCACAGGTACGACACTTGGAGCCTTCATTCCTGTCAGCATTATCGTGGCTGTCGTGGGTTGGTTCCTCGCACCCTATGTCCTGGGTCTGCTCGGCACCCCGGAAACGATTGAACCGCTGGCGCGCGCTTTCCTGCAAGTAACCTTCGTTGCAATGCCTGCCATTCTCATGCAGACCATCCTTATGATGGCGCTTCGGGGCAGCGGTGATTCCATGACCCCTCTGATATTCATGGGCCTCGCCGTCATCCTTGATATTGCACTTAACCCGCTGCTCATTCTTGGTATCGGCCCAATTCCCCCGCTCGGCATATCAGGCTCGGCCCTCGCCACAGCAGTAGCCAATTATATCAGTCTCGCGGCCATGCTCATCTATGTCTATCGCAAGGATTTGCCGTTGCGTCTCAAAGGACAGGAGCTTTGGCTTCTGGTGCCGGACCTTAAGGTCTTGAAGCTGATTTTCAGCAAAGGTCTTCCGATGGGCATCCAGATGATCGTGGTCTCGAGTGCCATGCTGACGATGATGCGGTTGGTCAATCAGGAAGGCGTCAATACGACCGCAGCCTTCGGCGCAACACAACAATTATGGACCTATGTTCAGATGCCGGCTATGGCGCTTGGCGCAGCGGTGAGTGCGATGGCTGCGCAGAATATCGGCGCTGGCAAATGGGATCGCGTCAACAACATCACACGGATCGGCGTCTTCTACGCCATTCTGATGACTGGCATTTTGGTTGTTGTGCTGCTCATTGCCGACAAGCAGGCCATGCAGATATTCCTGGGCTCTGACAGCCCTGCCATCCCGATCGGTCAGCACATCGGCAAGATCGCAACCTGGGGCTTTATCGCCTTTGGCGTTTCCATGGTTCTGTTTGGCACCGTACGGGCGAATGGACAAGTTATCTGGCCGCTTATCATTCTGTTTGTTTCGATGTACCCGGTGCGGCTTGGTGTTGCCGTCGGCATGAGAGACTGGCTCGGACCGGATGCCCTGTGGCTCAGCTTCCCTGTTGCCATGCTTTCGACGATGCTTATGGCTGGCGCGCTTTATCTTCATGGCGGATGGCGTAAGAACCAGTCAATGCATGTCGATAAGTTTGAGCAGGAGGGCACGGCTGCGGCCACAGCACAGACAGCAGAAGCCGCCCCTTCATCGAACGCGCTGACACCGAACCCACCGCATGTACCTGAGAATAGTTAGAGCTGCCGCACCGTTGCTTGCATTGATTGTGTGCAAGCAAAGCTCAATTCATCGCTTCGGAATCAAAAA